>JGI24022J15233_10005962_pt1 | contig 13090 bp, 4 predicted proteins | sample Ectturendosymbi2_FD_15233 | JGI IMG/M metagenome (IMG submission 15233)
TCCCAAGCCTGCATCTGTCACTGTGTGTCTGAAAGCCGCTAAAAGCTCATGCAGTGTGTTTCATCCTAGTGGCAATTTATTCAGTGGTTCATTTCAAAGCCAACAGAAGCTCTTAAAAGTGAAATACCTCGGTGTATTGCTTATTGCCTCACTGAAGGATGATGACGATGACATCCAGAGACAAGTGAAATCACTGTACTGTGCAGCAAACAAGCTCAGTGGCACATTCGCTCAGTACTCACCCGCAGTAAAAGCATTCTCTTCCGTGTCTACTGCATGTCAATGTATGCTTGCCAATTGTGGAGCAAATACACACAGACTAGCATGAAGCGCTTACGTGCTGCGTACAACAATGCTTACTGAATTATGCATCACATACCCAGAAATACAAGTGTTGGTCGCCCACACCAAGTCAACCATTATGTCAGGACATTTGATGCGTTGTTTAGAAACAATCTCTATCGCTTTTCACAACTTTGTGCATCTTCATCTAATTTTTTATCCGAACGCTTCAAATGCCTGATGCCTTTTACAAATCTTAGTTTTCCTCCACTGTTTAACGCTCCTGTATGACAGTGATCAACTGCAGTAGGTGTTGGGTCATTGTTGCGTTAATTGTTTCGGTGTATGTGTCTCATCAGTATTGTCGTTGCGTAGCAACCAAACTCTTCCATGTGCTTCGTGGCGCCTCATGATTTTTGCATTTTCTTGTGGTTTTTCTGTCACCTCCAACATACAGACGATGTGTGCAAACCAGACATGCCAAAAGTGAATATACATAACTAGTAAAACACCAAACGTTAAATCTTGCTTTAAATGCAGTGAAAACAAATGGCTGTCAGCCTCATGCTAAATGTCTCGCAATTTGAAACCTTTATCAAAACAACTTACACGCTTTTGTGCGCCACTGAGCATGGCCATCCGATTTATTTTTTTCTGTTNGCCGTTTGCGCCAAAACCAGAGCTGATGGTAACTTCACAAACATTTTTGAAAACATTGCGCATCCCCTGGCGCTNGCATGTTCATTGAACAGAGTAACTAACATTTAACGATGTCCNCAGGAAAGAGCTAAGGGAGACAGATACTGCACAAAGGTTTTAAATTTGTATTTGATGAATANGTAAGTCCATTACACAAAGTCATTACTTTCGCAGTTGAGTCATACTGTGTCCGGAAAGTTGCACTACACCGCGGTCTCAGAGACTCCAAACAGCTGCAGCCAACTCGCAATATAATGTCCATAAATGCATTGCCTTTTGCAGCCGCCCAGTTCGAGTTAGCAAGTGATTTTAATTGCAACGGAGAGAAGCGATTAGCACGGATCTTGGCTTAGGTTACTGCAAGAAAAGAAAGATTTAAGGTTGCATAGGCTGCTAAATAATATCTTTTTTGGCCTTTAGGTCTATTTCATTTCTAATCCAATTTTGTTTTATTGGCTAAGGACCAATTGTTTTCTGGGTGCGTGACTTGCAGCAACTTTATAAAGACAGTTCCTTTTTGAGACATAGTGCATCGTCCTTGAGGTGTTTGTTTCATTTATGTTCATTACATTCCGTTTTTCCTTGATCCTCATCTGCATATACTGTAGTGCATATGGCTATTTATGAAAACGGAATGAACCGAAAGTAGATACTGCTGATCATACTGATTAACAAAAATAAGTTTATTGGATGTTTTCGCACCCACATGCAGCATAGTTAAACCTACGGATATGTGGTGCCGATGCGAAGCACAAAACCCGTGATGGCTCTGACAAGCTAGCTTTGACACTTAGAACCACTTTTATGTTGCTGCAATAAGGTCCTACAGACCAATTTATAACGTTGTGGAAGGGGTGGGAGGTTGCGAAGGAACATATGTCATTTGCGCAGCAGTCCTCACCAAAGCGGAGTTGCATGCAACTGAAAAGGATCAGTAGGATGATAAAAATAAGGAAAAGTATGTTGCTGTGAGTATACACTGTTTTCTTCACGTAATGCGTTTACCCAGTGAAGTGAGATGAGATGTCAACAATGTGATGTACACAAACTTAAGGGGAAAAAAGAATTGCCTAAACTTGCCACAATAAAAGTGTCTGGAGTTCTCACGTACTTAGCAAGCATTGGGTAATATCGTGAGTTGAATTGCGTTTTTCAAGTCTTCGCTACGACCTGACAACGACGGGTCAGGGACCTTTTAGTAATGCGTAACGTGGCTTAACGGGCAAATCGGATCATGTTAAATAGAAACTACTCTGAGCCTGTCTTCATTTTGGAAATTCACGACCGGGTATCTAACCTGACCTACCAGCTTTGGTGACGGGTGCCTAACCCACTGTAGTACCACTTACCGGTGAGCCACAAAAATAAACAGGTTTAGAAAAAGTCCTGCAAACACTTGTAAGATAAACGGAATTTGAGTCGCTGCTCTGACTCAGTCGTGGAAGCGGAGTTTCATATACTGTTCAGTGGCGATTGGAGACCAAAGACACCCCAATACGTTATGCGAGAGGCTAATGCAAAAATACGTCCAACATGTAGTAAACGCAACACAAGGAAATTAGATAAGTTATGACAATATTATCTTAAGTAGAAGCAAAGAAAAATCAATACAGAACCAATGCACTTGGTTAATGCGCCCAAACAAAGAAAGGAAAGTATGCCGACATTTAAATTTTCACCTTTGTACCCAGGTAATACTTCTCTTTCATGTTGGGCTGAAACAGTTCCCAAGAGTTTATTTTTTTAATTAAAGGTGTTTTTGACCAGATGACGTAACTGTATGAGCTTTAATTTTTCTGGTATTATACGGATGAACATGTGTGTTGTGCTTGAAATAAACATACATATCATCTAAAAGATGTAGATCCCAAAATGCAGTTTCTCGTAACTCAAACTTGTACATTGAAGTAGCAAGATGCTGAATAGATTTGCACACCTCATCCATTTAACATCAAGATCACTTCCATCTTTGCGGGATCATCAGGTGAAGTGATGTTTATCCATTCGTCAGTTGTCTTGTGTTTAACTTTTATATTGTTATTTCGGATGTAACACAAAGTATAGGTGCGCTTTGCTCAAAGACAGTTGAGTAACACTGAAAACCATTATCGTCCTTGTTTATGTGGCGACGAAAAAACTGAACTACAACTCTGATTCACTGTAGCGTTCGCAGTAGTGCTCGTGCAGCACTTTTTCACAGTATCCGAAATGTTTTTGCCAAACGCAACGTTGGTGAATGGTCAATGCTTTAATTTTTAGGCTAAACTGATTTGCTGATCTGGTTGCTATTTGATTTGCCAGAATTGTCAATTCAACCTTCCGTTGTTGTTTTAGGTCTATAAGTTTTTATAGGATCTTGCAACATACTTTTATTGTGCTCGTTATGCAATCTTGTATAGTTTCTTTGCTCATCGTGACACGATAAAATCGCATCAATCACTGTAACTAGAAGCTATTACAGAATTGTTAAATAGATAAATGCCTATCTTTACAGTAAACGTAAATCCAATTTCGTGCTAACAGGAGTGTCCAAGACATTTTCATGTGGTGGTTAAATAAAGTCTTATTGGAATAAGATTGCAAGTTCCTGATCAATGAGGTGTTGAGCGTCGACTGTGGCCGTCACTTTTTTGGCCATAGCTTGGCAGCTGCTATAGCTAGAGAGCTGTTCAAACCATCCACGGATTCAGCAAGTTTTCTAGTTTCGATTTAAAAAACTTATTTGATTTGGGTGTGGGGTTTTATCTTGTTGACGTCACAAAGAGGGCATGTTTTTGAATTTTTGACCAACTTTACCAGGCCCTGGGGCCTGGACGCCAATCCAATGAGGCATTTTTTTGACTCAAAATTTTACTTTGAAACTAGACGATCATCCGCGTCTTTAGAGCCCTTGATTGACCTTCTAGCATGTCTGAAACCAGAATTATGACCCAAAAACCCCGTTTTGCACAAAAATCCAAAATTTGTAGAAAAAGCACGAGTCTCCCATTGGCGGCTTGCGTCACCGGCGATAACTCGCCAGCAGCTTATGCTAGAAAGCTATTCAAACCCTCGAAAGACTCGTGAAGTCTTGTAGTTTGTACTGAAAAAAAAAACCTTTTGAGATTTGCGTTTGGGGTTTTCGGCGGATGTCGTCAGGGTTGGGGTATGTTTTACTTTTTTTTGTTTTTTTATCACGTCATCGCCCAGACAATGAGCCGAAACTGTAGCTCAAACTTTGTATGGATCCAAGGCTGTAATATGAGTCTTCAGAGGCCTAGATCGACTTCCTGGCGTTTCTGGTGCCAAAGTTGTGGGCGAAAGACCCCAAATCTTGTAAGGATTCCCTAGGGAATTAGTGGGATTCCCTAATTAATTTCTGCTTATTTTGCCATAACTTTTGAACCAGAAATGCTAGAAAGTCTATCAAACCCCCTAAAGACTCGTATTGTAGTCTAGAATAAAAACTAATTTTGAGCCACAAAATCGGCTCGATTGGTTGACTCCCAGAGGAAGATGACGTTATCCACATGTAAACAAATATGCATCAACATCTTCTCATTATGTAAATATCAACAAAAAACCCGAGATCTGAAGTTAAAATTTTTTTTTCAGTCTAAGCTACAAGTCTTCAAGAGTCTTTAGAGGGATTTAACAACTCTCTAGTCTATTCTGGCGGCGAGTTATGGCCATATACAAAATGGGTCTTATTCACCCCAGGTTGGAGTTTGTAAGGGTAGAAATTTTGACCACTTTTTGGTTTTTGTGGCATAATTTTGGCTCCAAATATGCTAGAAAGCCAATCAAAAGCTCTAAAGACTCGCATGATAGTCTAGTTTCGAAAAAAAACTTGAGCGAAAAAATTGGCTCATTGCATTGGCGCCTAGGGCCGGGTAAAGCAGGCCATAAAAACGCTAAAACACCCCCACTTGTGACGTCTCTCCGGGGTGTTCCCAGACCGGAAAATATTTTTTTCAGTCGGAACTAGAAGATTTGCTGAATCCGTAGAGGGTGTGAACACCTCTCTAGCTCTAGCAGCTGGCGAGTTGTGGCCAAAAGAGTACCGGCCACTATAGTGGTCGGCGCGGTCGTTAAAGGGTTAAAAAGTATAAAAATCATCGGCATGTATAGCCAGGGAAATGTCAACGCTCAAGAAGAAGGTGCGGTTTCATAAAACAATTGGCGCTTTGCAGTTTGGAGCGGTTCTTGCTTTCTGAAATTAAATAACCTGAGTAAATCATTTACCGGATGTCCATCAGCATCCTGATCCTCGAACCAGCATATCCCGATAACGCCATTGTCCGCACCGACCCAACGCGCACCAAACAGTCACTTTCTCCATACTACATGGGCGATCCGGATGCTCATGCTGGCTGAGGCTGAGCTCGAAAGCAGACATGGACAACTAAATAATTCTAGTTTTCTAATTCGATGAATTATAGCGAAATGACGGTAATTCTAATCTAATTTGCAAAAAGCTTCAGTAGTCTAATTCTAGTTCTAATCTAATTTCCGGATTTGCTAAAAATGCTAATTTGTCCAACGGTATTTTTAAAGATGAACGAGAATGCATCCTCGTGCAAGGAAAGGGCAACAAAATGGTGACAAGTACCATGCCGCCATCCTATCACTTGAGCAGTGAAAATAGTAAAAGCTCGATCAATATATTTTCTCATTCACAACTGCAGCACTAACTATGTGGCCTTCAATGATTATTACGTCACATTGCCTATCCACTCACGCGCAGAAGTCACAATAGTCATCAGTAGGGCAAACAAAAGTCAATAAAGTCAAAAATTTTCTGCCGTTTCTAGAGTTTACAAAACGTCCACAAACCAAATTTCACGCTGATACCAATGTGGTCTTACAGTACTTGTTTTGCTGAATGCTCAATCCATCATGCATATAGTGATTCAACTTTATGATGTTTTCAGGTTTGACTCTATTGTAGTTATTTAATGTACTTATCAATATATCATGCCCAAAGTTAAACAAGTAATTTTTTTTTTTTATTTCGAAGATTAGAGTGCACTAATATGCTTCTGAGTTAACCTCAACATCAAAGGCTAAATTATTTTGCAGATGCAAATGCAAAAAATTTATAGGTCAAACTGAAGTCAAAATTTGTAAATTATAAAGTCAAAATGTTAAGTTTTAGGTCAAAAAATTGGTTGACCTAGTCATCAGGTACCTACGACAGTCAGACAGCTATGATGTTTTAGGGCAGTGGTTCTCAACCGGTGGGCAGGCTTTCCCAGGGGGGCGTCAATAAACGTCCAGAGGGGGCGCCCTTACACGCTCTACAACATGGAAAGTTTGGTCAATAAATTTTCCAATAAATACATTTGATTTTACAACTTATTTAATATAAGGAGGACGTGAAACAAAGGACAATTACTTGAGGGAAGCGTGGTAGAAAAAAGGTCAAGAACCACAGTTTTAGGGTGTTGGAAAAGCGAACTTCGTTTCCCTCATCTGAAGACTGCTGCTCGAGAAATCCTGGGTATGACAGCGGCATCGGCTCCGTCGGAACAAGTCTTTAGCCATGTAGGCGAATTGTACAGCGCGAAACGCGCCAATCTTGGCGTAGGGTACGAATCTTTGCTCTTCACATGCTTATGAGAATGAATCCGCATTTGGGCATGAATTGAACTTGGATTAAAGTCGCTTTGATTCATGTAAATGTAATTATAATTATAATTTTAGTTCAATTTCTGTTTTTCGAATTTCCGCAAATTTCAATTCTAATTCAATTTGTGAAAGCTGAGTAAGCTCTAATTTTAGTTCTAATCCAATTTCAAAAAGGTAAAAAAAATTCTAGTTGTCCAAGTCTGCTCGAAAGCGCATATTCTATTCGTCACGTTGACATAAGGTTGAAATTTGCCTCGTCACTTCCTGTCTCCCTAAATTTGTCCAGTAGGCGCTTGGTTGGAGCGTTTTTGCCTGGAAAGCCCCTCCGAAATTGTTACTAAGTTTGGACAAGTGATTTCATCGCGAAATAAACCACTGTAATCTTAATCCTCTCCTGTGCGGAATATGTTGTTGTTTAATCCGTTGAACCTGGTAAATATAACTTTTATGGAGCTTTAACTATAATTTACCTGTAAAAAAGAAACCTAGCTTACTTTTATATGAAATGATAGCGATAATAAAATGGATACATTAATTATTGGACCACCCTGTGAGAAACCGGTTTATAAATTAAAAGTGTAAGGTTTATTTTAACAATTTTTTTCAACAAAACTTTTTGTTTCAGAAGTTTAACACAATAAGAATCGCTGTTGAGCAAATCAGTTGTTTTTCAACACAACCTGTTGTAGCAAAATAAAAACAAGGACAATATATTTAATAGTTTCTGGACTTTGGGTATTGCACAGAAATGAAAAAGAACGACCACTTTTTATCATATATTGCGTATAGAAATCCATCTTGCTGTTTATTTAATGGAATCCTACAATTTATCGGACAGACGATTCTATTCAGCAACAGGATATTACAATTCTCTGGCGTTGACTTGATCAGCTTTAAATCACGATAAGATGTTCTAATGACAATGGACTGCCGGATACATGCTTCTTTTTATCTCATTTCATAAATCCGTGATAATGCAGTTTTTTTCCGCAAATGAAAAATTCTAGCAGTTAGATTATAAAATTTGTTTGAAAATATTTCTTTTGTACAAATAAGAATTATCCCAAGTGTTAATTTGGTTTAAAGAGCGTTACTTTGACCTTAGAGAAATTGAAACTCATTAATTCAGGAGCGCAATATTTTCCTCTCTTTCTACAGCTTTAGTCAAAATTCAGATCCCATAGTGATATGCTAACGTGCTGCAAGCATATATTGTGCATAAACTTTGCTAAGACCACTAGTGCAGTCGATTTCGTTTACAAGCCATGTAAGTAGTTATTGTTGCTACAGACAATAGAATCTCTCATGAAAAGATTTAATTGATGCAAACCGGATTGGAAAATGGTTTTGCGATCCAGTGAAGATCTCGTGTTGAGTTAAAATGCGTAATTGCAAAATACAAAGAAGCTGTTTTGTTTTTCCTGTTTTCGTACTTGGCCGGCCAGGTTTTATTTGGAAAAGTGCAGCAGAGAACGAGAAACATAATAACTATGCGTTTCATACAATCNCAACGCTATCCTAATGTTGGTTTAAGATTTCAACAAAAACCCAACTCTTGCGCATGAACGCATCAANATGTAAATAAACCTATTTAAATACCNATCTTATTTTTGTAGGCATTTCCTCAGGAGTGCTATCAAAAAAATCTGCTAGTGTAACAAACAAATATTAGACGTAGATATTGCAACATTGACGATCTTGAATGTCTTTATGGTAAGAAGGTTTAAACTCTGTAAATTGGCCATGAAAAGTGGTACAACTGCATCCTGGGCAGTCGTTGTTGGCCGTTATCTAGCACATTCCTGTGAAAGAACTAACCTCATGCACATAACATCAGCAATCTACTGTGAAAATAGGCCTGCAACCAAGAGGGTAACCAGATTATTTCCCCCCCACCAATTTTTTTCGTAAACATTTTGAGAGCGCCAAAAGTTTTTTCAGTTGTTAGGTAAAACAACAAGTTTCAGTCGTTTCGTCTCACCCCCGAAAATATCAGCTGGTTGTGACCCTGCACGTAAACATGAAATCTGCTTCAGCAGCTTCTCACAAATCAGAGTTTTTTCAAGGAAATTGCGTAAGATACATTCAAATAATCAATTTAAAATCTAAAAATTACATGGTATTAAAATAAATATATGTTTCTAAGCTCTGTTGTTAAATAAAGCAAACGAACGAAAATAAAATAAGCCTATAGTTTGCGAAATAAAACAACGTTATCACAGTTTGACAAATGACTTTTTGTCTTTGAGACGAAGAACACTCGTTAGCAAGTAGCGGTTCACCAAAAGAACGCACCTAAATTTACAACTGAACGAATTTCACATTCGCGTTAAAATGTGGGCATCGGTACGTAAAAAATGAATGAGTTTTTTTCAAGCGAACAAATCTCACCAATAAAGGTTTGCGCAAGTGAACAAACATCAGCACAAGTAAGGAAACAACATTTCATGTGCTACTGCACTTGAATCAAACCGATCACGGGTAGATTGTCTGTTTTACTTCGTCCCGACACCACGCACAGCATTAACTTTGAGCTGCACGCCAAGAACAAAGGTTTGCAAATGCTTTGGATTCCTCGTGGCAAGAAATCTTTAAAGGTTGCTTGACCATTTTTGACGTCTACAGCAACAACACGGTCCTTCTTCGGAATGCACCCAATCAACTGCGATTGATGCCCGTAAAAAGCAATTCCTTGAAGCCCTTCGCGGTCTTTGTAAATCTGCAAGCAAGTCTACGTGAGTTTAGGGTGGTTGCGAAATGCTTTTGTTTGTTCCAGCACAGATGATGATTAAAATTGTTGACAGTGACAGGTGTTGAGCTTCCAACAAAATGTCAAGAATGTGAATTAGTTAAGATGCGAAGAGAGTCGCAGTCGTTAAATGTGAAGAACGCCACAACGAAGAACGTGGAAGTCGTTTTAACTGACTAACCTCGCATCCGCTGTTTGTATGCATGTCACACAGGAAAAACAAAAAACGCTTTCTTCCCACATTTTTTGAATTCTTGCGAACTTGACAAGACCCTTTACTTTTAGTCCTGCGTTTCGATTCTATTGTCTTGAAACATAAACAAATTAAACAAACGAATTTACAAAACAACCGCTTGCAATGCATTTGGCCCTCATTGCAGTTTGATCTCATGTGTCACATTCAAGGATCGGTGGCCAACTATGGCCCACCACGTATGTACATGTGAATCACAAGGGCATAAAAATTGTATGAAAATACGTTTACGTGCTTTACAATATACGTTGACAGTCAACCTTATCTCCCACAGAGCATCGTGCAATATATACCCACTGCAGGGCTTAGTGTATTCATTTGCTTTTTTTAAATGCTACATCTGCCACTGATGTTCTCAGCAGCTTGCGATTGTTGGTTGTGTTATAGCTGATAATCTATATAACAAGGGTGGACAAACTTGAGTGGAAGGGTCAACTGCAGAAAAGCACCAGCGAGCGACAAAGTCAGTTTGTTGTATCAATACAAATATGCTAAAGAATGCAAATTTTGCATAAAATGACCTACAGAGTAATATCGAAACAAACACACTTCGTATTATTTATCAATATTAGGTTTTTCTTTTGAATCTCCGAAAATGCGGACAATTCGTTGTTAAAGTTGTGCGAATTTATTCTTACAGGTTTTCGTTTGTTAGAGTGGCAGGATGTTTTGATTTTACGAACTTCATTCCAGAGAATAAAAATTCACAGCAACATGACGTGCTAAATGCAGAGTAAAGACTCGTACACTGGTCTTTTAATTTCAGGGTATTTACTTTCTGGAACCTTTCGCCAGAATTCAACTGCAGAGTGGAATTCACTGAAATTTTTTAGAGGCAGATCTTCTTGCATTTTGGTCAGTTTCAATCTAAAGAAGACAAGTGTGTGACAAAAGGTTGGCGAATTGGACAGCCATCGCTGACTACATTAAAGTTAAATGGATTTAAAGAATGCAAAGCATGGTTTATACTCTTGCAAATGGTCAAATCTGGGTTGGAACTCCTCAAGCAGTCTTGCAATGTATTGTCGTATTTTTTCATTTTGTGGTCTGCAATTGCCTCTTCGTGAAAAACATTCTTTCTCACTCTGACATTGGAAAATGACAGAACGATTTTCATAACATTTCTCTTTGATCACTTTTAATTTGTCTTTGTTATCCAATCGCGTAGACCAGTGTGGTCCAACTACTTTTGACCTACGGGCCATTTTACGAAAACGTGACAAGCCGCGGGCCACTTTCAACAAAATGATGTACAAAACAACAGATTCACATTCACAAGATGTAAAATTGAAAAGGGAAAATAGGTGAGTTAAGTCAGTGTGTCATTGATCATTGAAATTATTACACAATAGCAACAAGCAATTTATTACAAATTTCTATCAGTGCGATGCCTGTGGCGGAGGCTTCTCTGACACTGTCATTCCTTTATCAATACCAGTGTTTGTGGTAGTCGGAGACTATATCGTCCAGTGTTTCGTCTGCCATTCTACTTCTGTATTTAGATTTGATTTGCTTCACGGTAGAAAATGTACTCTCATACACGTATGTGCTTCCAAACATCGAGCGCATTTTTAGTGCGAAATCTTGCAGTTTGAGAAACCTATTTTTGCTGACTAATTTCTAGCAGCTCTCTACACTCTAGTCTAACGCCATTAATGTTGTTCATGATCATTAATAGATGTCACGCTTATTGCTTGTTCTAATTAAAATTGCCTGCTGTAACAAATACACAACAATCAATACTAAGAAAGCTCGCGGGCCTTAAAAATTCTGTCAGTGGGCCACATGTGGCCCTCGGGCCTGTAGTTGGACCACGCTGGCGTAGACTCCTTGGTAACTAACCTTACGAACTCGTGTAAACACATTGACAAATGAAACAAACATTAAATATGAGGCGACAACTCTCTATCAATTTGAGATACTGCTATTCGGCGAGAAGAGCCACACAAAACATGTCGGCGAGCGGCGGTTTGCCCACCATTGTTCTATACACATTTATACTCTCGTAAGTGACAATTGATAGCAAATCGTGATGTAGACATGTCCCTCGGTGGAAAACGTTTGACACACCTGTAGTAGACAGTTTTTAACAGGGCTCCGATTTAGTAATTTCTAATAAACCCAGACTGTAGATGAAAAAACATTTATCTTCCACAAAAACTCAGAAATGTTAATTTGCGAAAAGACATAATGAATGCAAATACATGAGGTGAAGCAGTGATTGAAATTCTGATTACTTGTAGTTCCTCTTCCAAATTTTCGTCTGCAGCCTGAACACATTTTATACCTTCGTAAAAGTTACAACTGGCTGCTTGAGAACAAACCGTGATGTTGACGTATCGCTCGGTGAAAAACGTTTGACACACCTGTATTTCGATTACTTTTCCGTTGCTCAAAACGTTTTATATAATGCTGGTGACATACGCCATTTATGACATCTCTCACTAATTCAGGCTTAGGTGTCCAATAGCCGTTTTGCTGGCTTGTTGAAAATGCTACACCGTTTCCCTAGCAGTATCGATTTTAGCGAGTTTGTTTTTATTTTAACATGATTCACAAGTGAAAATTTTCTTTCTAGTGATACAGTAAACCGTGGCAAACCATAGGCGTAAATCTGTTCATTAAATCATGAAGTATTCCCAACTCCGAGATATCTAAGCAGTCGTTGATGTTACGCAGGTAATACCAGGAATCAGGAATGGATTTATTGGACAAGAACACATCTTTAAACTATCGATATAGCCTCCAGCTGATGTTCAGGCACAAGGTGGAGAAAATGTAGGGGAACATTTGCTATTGAACTTGGATCTTTTGTGAGACCTTGAGCTGCAACGGAACTTAAAATCTCGAAGTTGGCAACAGATCCTTGTTCCAATGGAAATAATTTTTAAATTTGAATGCACAGGGCAGCCATGAAATTTGAACATTCGTTCTAAAAGATTGTTTCATCAATTTCCTCAGCTGGCATCTGAGGCAATGTCCTTATATGCACACGGCATGCGTCCTGTGCGTTTTTTGGGCGCATGCGTCTGGTATAGTCTGCGTTCGAGTACAACCTGTTTCTGTATTGACGCATCAGACTCACTGCCCAATGTTCGGGAAAGAGCGGTGATGTGATGTACTCGTAGACACACTGTTTTGTACAAAGGTAAGGAAAAGGATGAAAAACGTCTACAAAACAAATATTACTGTTTTTTTTATACCTGAGACACAGTGGATTTGCGAAAGATCAATTTGCAATCTAGTCTGCGTCCCCCGTGGAGATATAATCATACAGAAGGCCCAGTGCGGCAAGCTACTAAACTACTGTAGGCTACAATTTGCATGACCCGGCCTACCTGATCGGTGATGTTGATTGAATTTTTTGTCGCAAGCCGTGATTTGTGGGACTTGCTGTCATTTACTGTACTGTAGACCATTGTAGCCCAGAACCGTCGCCAGAAAGTTTTCAACAGGGGGCTTTGCAGTTCTGCGGGGGGGCTTTGCGTTTGTTTGGG
>JGI24022J15233_10005963_pt1 | contig 13090 bp, 11 predicted proteins | sample Ectturendosymbi2_FD_15233 | JGI IMG/M metagenome (IMG submission 15233)
CCACACTTTCTCTAGCACGCCGTGCCATGGAGCCTGGACATGCTCCACTCAGCGCTCACCCACCTATCGAGTGCAAACGCGTGGCGCCTCATATTGAAACACCCATTTGTACCCGCCGCACAACATCTCATCATTTTATCTGACAACAACGACATGCGTGCGGCGCGGTGGGCGGATTACCAATGGAATGGAGAGTGGACGGATAACCCCAAAAGACTCTGCGTTTTCATCCCCGACACCGGCACCATCCCTCCGGAATGACCCTCCCACGAAGAGCCTTGGTCCCGCTTAACCGCCTCCGCACCGGTGTCGCACGTTTCCGCTGCAGTTTGTACAAATGGGGCATGGCCTTCTGTACGGCCTGTGAGTGTGGCGCAGAAGAACAAAATGTCGACCATGTTGCCCTCCAATGTCCAATACATCGATATCCCCATGGACTGCATGGCCTGACGGTTCTGGACGATGAGACAATCGAATGGCTGCTCATCACCTGCCCCGAGATCTAGTGCGGCCAAGCAGTGGTTTAACAACTAGCTCAAAAGAGGAAGAAGAAATTGAGGAAGAGACTGTAGCGAGTTTTTCAAAAGGTCAGTCTGCTTCAAAATCCGAGCATCGTCCTTACTGATGCGCGCGACGATCGATGCGTATGTGCATTTTGCAATATTTCAACCTGTTGTTTTACGATTGAATTTTCCATTGTCGGCATGGTTTGTGGAGCAATAATCCTGATATATCATCTATAGATCTAGACAGGAAGCATCATCCAGGCTCCGGCATGCCGGCACTTATCAAAAAATCAACAACATGTCGAATTGCATGCGATCCAAACAAACCAGAATCGAGAAATATTTTCCCAAAAATTTTGTTCTTCAACTGAGTGTATAGAAAAATGATTTTCTGAATCAGAGAATTATTAGAAATATGTGGCAACTGACAGTAGTTTGTTTGGAATTTATTATCTGACAAAGAAATTTTCAAAATGAAAATCTTTGCTGTATGAAAGTATCTGTAACTTCTCCAAGTGCGAGATAAAATGCCTTCTTCGTAGGTTAAATAAATATTCGACAAAAAAAATGCTTTAGTGTCTGATTCACTGCTGTCAGAAATATTCATTTCCATAGATGATATTTGCAACGTTCTATTTTGCATGCAAGACATTCAATCATTGAAAAGTGAAAGTGACTTGACAAAAAATAGTATCTTCCATCTTTCAATTCCTTAAATGCTGATATGTGGAAAGTCAGAAAAAATGCTCAAACTTTAACAGCCACGATATATAAGAATAGAGGGTTATTGACGTCTAATTCATGGTTTCTTCACCATGTTTCTGCTTCGTCGTTATCTCGCAGTGTAGACGATCAGAGGTTTTACCTGACATCAGGGCCGCAACCAGCTAACATTTTCGAGGGGTCAAACGATTGCAACTTGCTGTTGTACTATCTTTCGACATTGCAAAATATTGTAACATGTCGTTCTGCCTATAACTAAACACGTTTCTGAAAATTTCGGGAGGGGGAATTTCCAGGTTGCCTTCCCACTGGTTGCGGCCCTGCTTGAAATTATGTTGAGAACAAAACATAGTCAGCTCATGAAGCTTAACTAAATGGCGGGTGCCGATAACTTTAAACATTGTTGCTGAAAGGAGATTTTCTTCGATAAATTTAAGTAAATTGCAAAACAGAACATCAGGTCTAGTCCTCTGTAATCCTCGTTTGCCGTTTTAGGTGAATATTGTTTGATTATTTTTGAGATGTTTTGTATTGAAAACAGTACCATGATACTTGTGACGCAATTAGAAATGTCATCAAGTAATGCTTATATTTGTGGTGTTGAACTAGGAAATGCTTGCGAACACTGTTCTACAAATAAAAAAGCTAATCTATGCATGGTAGCATAGTATCTACTGACCCAATACGACAGTGACATCAATGAAGGAATATCTTCACCGGCATCAATTTTGTGCAGCATGAAAAACTTACTGCTAAACACGTTACCGTGTAACTGAGGCTCATGCGGATACCCTTCTCTTTGTATGTGATTCCCATAAACCAGATTTAATGAGAAACGCACCACAGGTGCACGCACAAACCAAAATATTCCTTATTATTACAGTGCACGTAAAACGAGTCAAAAACGACAGCGACTGAACAATTTGCCCTATTATAAATCAAGACGTTCTCCAGTTGGATATGAAGTTTGTCTTTGTAAATATTATATAGACGTTTACGGTGACAGCCTAAATCGTGACCACAATACTGTTGCAAGAAACCATAGGATTACATGGAGTTGGGATTTCGATGAATAGCCAAAACCCTGACTGTATGAAACACATCTAAATAAGAGCAGTGGTTTTCGATAAGTAAGGAAACGGTTTTCGATAACTACGGAAACGGTTTAATTGCATTGTGAAGAATTTGTTGAAAGAAAAGAAAACGTAAATGGTAAATGAAGTTGGATGAAACTAAGAAAATTACCAAGGATTTATCAAATCGTGGGAAAAAGTTTCTGAAAATTTGCAATTACTGATGGTGTCATCTTTGATTGTGATCATTACGGCACCTTTGTTAAAGCAAATAGGCTTTGTTAGTAAAAAGGGGAAACAAAGTTAAAACAGACAATGCAGATAATGAAGAACCAAATTCCAATGACTAAAAAAGCCAACAACTAAGTTTAGTGAAATCAAACATCATCATTAGTGTATCAATAGTTTTATTCGAGTGAAATATCACGAATTAAAATGCATCGTTTTGGTCCACGCCTGAAATTGCAAACATTACAAATCAAAACAGTCGGATGGTTAAGAAGAAAAAATGGAAATGTAGTTCCGAAGAAACAACAAATTCATGCAGAATAAAAGATCAAACAACAACCATGAAAAACAAATTTTGCTGCTGCATAGATGAAAACTCGTGTGTTATGAAATGCGACTGGTTTTTCTAATGCATTCTTATCGAATGTTGTTCCCTAGCTGTTTTTACAAAATCCCAGCTTTGCTGCAAGTTCTTGCTGAAGTGAATTGTTCTTGACGGTCATCTGTTGATTGGCTGGATACTTGTCAATTGGCGTTGAAGTGCCGCACCCTTTTCCTGAGAGGAAAAGTATTGTCTTGAAAAATCATAAGTTCTTTTTATATGGTTTTGACTAATCTGTCGTTCTTCTTTCGCGGTTAATGTTTTTCAAGCATCTATAAAATTATGATTACTTAATTTTGGTTAGAACAGAAACAACTCACCAATGTTTAGGTTGCGTTCTGAAGAATCGATTGCAGAAGATCTAAAAATTTCACAAATGAGTTCAAAAATTTCAAATTTACAGTAGTGCTGTATTTGCAGCTCTTCAGAAATAAAATGATTTTCATCTCAGCAATGCCTCAAGAAACATCACAAACTAACACAACATGCATCAAAGAAACAATAAAATTTGCCACTGAAAGTGTCTCTGGCAGCGTTTGCTCTCCTGATGTAAATAAATTTCATTTCGAATGAAAATAGCGTGGCATATTTCATGATCACAATTCCTTTTGGGGAAACAGTTTTTTCGAAAATTATGGAAACAAACATGACATTGACAAAAACCAATTGCCAAGTACCTTCTTGCTCGCCTGCTTTTGCAGCAAAAGATATAGTTCAGCAAAAACTTGTATCTTTTTCTGTACTTCTCATTCATCACGCCGTAGATTATGAAATTGACTGAAGAATTGCTGAGTGCAAGCCAAGCAACTGTCTATAAAAAAGACGTCCGTGCTTTAAGAATGAATGTCAATGGCTTGTTTAACACATTGATGTATTCACTTAAAGCATGGATTTCAGCACGATGAAAAGTGTATGTTTTTTGAACATGGGAAGTGCAGTATATTTTTTTTCTTAATGAAAACAAAACTTAGAAAAAAGAGCAAAACCAAAGCATAAGTTCGAGTGAGAATTAATTCTGCATTGTACAACACCTACTCTCACGATCAGCAGAAATCCATGATGACATGTGAGATATTGAACTTTCACAGACAAAGCGTTGGGCACAAAACAAAACAGCTTAACCGTCACTGGTTCAGCACAATAGCATGTAATTTTATAAATTAAGTAAAGCATTATTCAATCTATTGCACTAATGCACAGTTTTTAATATTTGAATTGTTTGACTATCGAAATTTAACAGAAAATTGACCATAACCTTCAACGTAATTGGGGTGGCGTTTGTTTTAATTTAAAACAAACATGCAAGTTAATTTTACAGGTATTTCACAAGACGTTTCAAAACATTTTGGCAATTTTTAAAAAAATATGGAATGCATCCTTGGGCAATAGTCTCCTTGCATCATTTTTCAGCAGTTCTGTTGGGAAAAGTTTGTGCGTTTAATAAAAGTCAGAAATTGAAAAATATCAGCTTGAAAATTTTGTTCAAGCATCCTAATGAACTAAGAAATAAGATGTTTTTTTGTTTTCGTTTGAAAGTCGTACATCCGTAGTTAGAATCAAAATATCTTTTCTCTATGTTGAAAGCTACCAATTTCTTCCTTGAGAGCACAGTGATATACAGTTAAACTTCAATGCGGTTTTCCATAAATAATAATGGAATGTCTTTCTGGATACCAACGGTTAATGGAAAAATTGCAGTCCTAGCTCGTAAATATCTCATTTTGCCAGAATCAGCTTCTTTCGCAAGGTAGGTTAAATCAAAGTACAGTAATTAGTCAGATTTTAACATAAATAAATCCACAACATATTTTAATTTTGCCGGGTCATTTATGCGTCAGCTACAGATTAACAGCGTTTGAGTTTGAAAGTACTTTTTTTAAATAGAAGCGGAGTTAGTTTCGAAAGTCAGTGCATAACATTACTCAATGTTCAGATCCCATTCGCATAAAAGCGTTGTACCATTGTTGACCCATAGTTATCAACCCTCAATGCGTTTGATAGATATATTTCAGTCTTCAGAACATGGATTAAATTCGCCTGTTGTTGCGTTTTGGTTTCTATTAAACCTTTATACGACTTCCAATTTAGATTCTCTCTATAAAAGGAACAATTCTGAAATAGCTATCTCTTTGAAATGATTAAACACTCCAAAAATTATCTTTTCCTCACCTTTTGAAACTGAGCTGGTGGGCCAGGTCTACCAAACATGATTACCAATCCATGTGGAACCCAGCAAAGAACAAATACTATAACAGTTGTTGCCAGGGTTTTGAGTAAATCAATTTCTGTTTGCAACGATCTTTGTTCCTTTCTAGCGACTGCGCTATACGTTGAGCACACACGTCTGATCCAGCGTCCGTTTGATTTGACTTTCCTGTGAAAACAATATCGTAAATTTCACAATGTTTGAATCGCGTTCTAAGCATTGCATAAACTTGTGGGATTAAAAAATGAGGACATGGTTGATCTTACAACATTTTGGAAAATACTCATTGTTTCCAATACGAATTTTACTGTGGCTAAATTGTGGTTTTGCTGCAATCGCGGCTTTTTTTTGCTGAGTCATCCTCCAGACTGGCTTTCAGTGGCACTGCTTCTGAGGTGGTCCAAAGCGAGAAAGCCACAATGGATGGTGGCCAATGTACAGATCGTTGCAAGATAGCGGACAACGTTAGCTTTCACCAACAGTAGACTACCATTTCCAGGAATGTCAATGTTCAGTCAGCAGAAGCTTTCTAGTTTCCTCAGACGTTTTGGCACCTTTGTTAGAAAAGAATTGTTTGCATTTTTGACGCTGTGCATCTTGACTTAATCTGTGTTAGTCACTATGCATGCTTTCCAATCCAACAGTTGCATTCAAGTAACTAGTTTTCACAACGGCTATGATGTTGAAACAATGTTTTCAATAGGAAATCGATTTCACATAACATTGCGTATTCTCAGTCCTTACATCTGGAAGCAATGCTTTGGTTGAAGCGTTGAAAGGCTAAAACAAGGACAGAGAAAGCTAATAAACCCAGCTGAAATGAATATATCAAAACACAAGCTACAACAAGTAAAAACTGGATAATACATCGTACTCAAATACTTGCTTTCAAGTAAACTAAAAACTGTCTGACGCCAATTACGGAACACATAAGCCACGGTATCACGCCGGAGTGACTCAACACCAAACGTCGCAATTTTGGCAGATGTACTATAGGGAGAGCCTTTAAAATGATGATCGTTAGAGAGGTGCAACAATTGGTAAATCAAAAAGTACATATGCTAAAAACAAGGTCAAGCAAACGAGAAAAACCGATAAAGATAAAAATCAATTTTCGAATTCAAACAAAATCAATAGTTGCTGTTACAATAGTTGTATTTTTAGCAAAAGAATGGGAATCAACCTTCAGGCTTTACCTGTTCGGGTTACGGACCTGGTCGAAGCTTCAAAAGACGCGGCAAGTCTTCTAGACTGCACCCGAAAAAAACTTTTTTGCTTGGGGGGTGCGGTTTTTTTGTAAGTGACGTCATAAGTGGAGGACTTTTAGGCCACCTTGGCCCACTTTGCCTGGCCCTGGGCGCCAACTGTTAGCTTGCAGTATTTCGCTGAAGTTTTTACTGGAAACTAGGCTACAATCCGAGTCTTTTGATACTTTGGTTGACCTGCTGAGGTTTCGGGTTCAAAAGTTATGATGTAAGTTAGTAATAATATTTGACTAATTAGATAATAAATTAATTTGTTTATTTTAGATCATAACTTTTGAACCAGAAACGCTAGAAAGTCGATCAAAGACTCAAAAGACTCGGACTCGAGCCTAGTTTCCAATTAAAACTTCAGCGAAACACTTTGGCCTAGCGGTTGGGCCCTAGGTCAGGCAACATGAGCCAAAATGACCCCAAAACTACTTCACTTATGACGTCAGTAACAAAAAATCCGCACCCCCCAACCAAAAAATGTTTTTTCGAGTGCAATCTACTAGACTGGCCGATCCTTTTGAGCCCTTGAACAGCTCTGTAGCGCAATCAGCAGAGGTACTAGGTCGTTGGTAAGGCAACCGAAAACTGCTGTGTTTTAGGCCGAAATTGAAGTACGAATATATCGTACGCCGGCTTTCACAGTGTTAAGATTTTGTAAGGCGATGAGATATTGGAACAGCCTGTGGAGCTCTTTCTGTGGTTATTCGCATTTTGTTATTACCTTCATGTACAACTAATGATTTCCGAGTGCTGTTTCATGGTTAAGTCTTTTTGCTCTTTTTTGAATTGCATGCAACCCCTGCAGTTATGAACGTAAATAAATGAACACGAATAAGTATCTACATTAGGTTTCCATGCAAAGTTTTTTTATGAAATTTTTCATCAATAACCTACATGCAAACTACTTTAATCAATTTATGAAACTATAATTGTAAATGCAAACAGTTTGTAAACATTATCTTCAAGTTTCACTTCAACATATATCGTAATGCAAAACAATCAATATTATTGTTTTGTTTATCAGGTGTGAATGATTTGTGTAAATTGATGTTTTTGGAATCACAAAATCAGTGTTGGTTAATGATGAATTTCTACTTAAAACACATTTTGGAAGAAAGAATGTGAAGAGCTAGCTGAATGAAAATAATTTTATTCATCCCTCCAGAACAAAAGGGAATCATCACTAACGCAGTGATGGTATACAGATTTGTGATTTGCAAATGCGCAAAAAGTCACAGATATACGCGCTTCAAATATCTTTGCCAGAATTTGGGAAGCATCAAACCATAGTACAATTCACTTTGATTAAAATTTATTGCAGCACTTACTTGTATATTTGGTAGTAGAAGAAGGTGGTAAGACAAACTGGCACAAAGACGGCAATTACCATCAATAAATAGTTGTAAAGACGAGATGAATACACGTTCCAGGCACATACCATTACAACAGCGTCGTACCTTTTCAAGAAAAAGGATAGTGCAAAAACAAAGTACTTTATCAATTGTCACCAAGAGATCTGTCTAAGCACTTGATAAAATGTTTTAAAGCATTAAAATTTCACGAAAATTTTAAGATGTGTATTTAAACTGTTCAAGTCCTTTGAACACATTAGACAGTACATTAAACAAATAGATAAACAAGATCAGAAATTATTCAGACGGCTAAAGTGTTTGAAACGTTTGTTTGGTTTCTACACGCATGAAGTGCCAGAAACTAATCTCAGAACCAAATGCTATACCGATGCGTTTTCTATAGATAGAGTTTGTTGACAACCTTCTTTCATTTAAAATGTTTGTTCTTAAATGATAGGTACAGCGCAAACTCTTGAGAAACGTTGCACATGCAACGAGAAAACGTCCGTTTTTTAGGGTGTTCTAACAATCTCTCACTATTTAAAATAATGGCAGGTACAAATACTGTACTTACACAAGACCCACGAAACTTGTGGCTGATGGTATGGCAAAAAGATTTGCCCAAATCCATGTGCAAGCAACCATGAGGTATGATTTTGTTTTAGAGAATACACGGTTGTATGAACTATGACGCACTATGGCCCAGTACCTTCAAAAACACGATGGGCATCAAACTTGCGCTTGTTTTCTTACATAGAAATGTGATATAATTTACATCAGCAAAAGAGTAGAAATTGACTGGAAAACAATAAAGAGCTATGAAAGCACTTGAAGAACATCATCATTAACTACAAAGTTTTGAAACAACTTAAAGTTATCGGCAATTTTCGTTGTTGTAGAAAGCGTACCTATTTGCTGCTACTGCTGTCAGATTAGCCAATGAACATACAGAAGACACCATCACAAGGTACCCGACAACTTGGCAGAGACTTTCTGGTAAGACATTGAAGCCTTTGATTCTGCTTGGGACAATACTTGGAAGGCAAATGCTGGTGACCTTGAGAACACGTTGGTGGTTTTCAAAATAAAGTACGTGAATAGATCACAAGCGTTTTATCACGCAGAAAAAAAGATGTGCGCGATTGATAAAACAAGTTCCAGGATAATTTGTTCAAATATAAGCACGTGTTTATATGATGCAATTTCAGATTTGCATTATATGTTTTCTGTACTCAACTACTGCAATTCATGATGTCTCGAAATAAACCTTGGTCTTTCCAAGATAATGGATGACTGGGTTGAGGAACACCCAATGAAAATATTTTGTATTTACTTTCTATGAAGGCAGCACTTTAATCAGAAAATTAAGAGTATAGTATTTATTTTGCTTCAAACACATCGTCCATATCAAAAGGGTAGTGTATTCGAATAGCTGAAGAACACAAAGATGGTAAGACATAACACATTGCAGAGCAGCTGTTCGATGATAAAAGCAGTTTGCACTGGGAGATGCCAAACACACAAACAGTGCCCCAGCTATAAACAATGACAAACGGTATGAAGAATTGGAAACTTGTTTGAAAACTGCACTTTTTGTTCGTCTATAAATACCAGTACATACTTCCGCAGATATCGAAAACGCAAAACAAACAAGTAATTGCAAATACGAATCTAAGCAGTCCATTGACATCAGCATAAAAAAGGCACGTAAGGGAGAATCATACCTACCAACAAATCAGCAAAGGCCAGATTGATAAGAAAGATGTTTCCGTCCTTTAATGCTTGTTTTTGTAATACAATTGACGAAATCACCATCAAATTTCCCAGTGTTCCCATCAAGGAAATAGTGGATAAGTAAACGACTTCAATCAATTCATGCGCTCCCAATTCGACAAACGCTGTGCCACTGACATTTTCATATGAAAATGACTGTGCAGTAGTCGCGTTCATACCTCCAGCAGTGATATCAACTCATCTAAACCGACTTCACACTATTTGGTTTTCTGCAACAAATCAGTTAAAACATTAAATCATATTTAACAAGCTCATCTTCGTTGAAGACTTTTTCACTGATGTAGATGTCCTATGTCATCGTTTTGTGCTTTCATAGAACAAATAGCTTTGATTGGTTATTAACCTCGAATACAAGTAGAAGGGACTCCATGGTTTAATTCCTTTTAACGTTAAAAGTAGGTAACGTGGGTGTTGCAATTTTGTGGACTTTTTCCTAACCTACTTCGACTATTATGCGTAAAATGTGAAAATGCGTTAATGAAAGTATTAACTGGAAAAAATAAATTACTGCATTGATATTTTGAAGCAAAAAAGTTTCTCAAATTCGACGAAACACTTGCTGAAATTATTTATTGAGTCCTTACGGACGGAAAATTTCGTCAGAAAATTCAAAGCCACCTTCCTTCTTCAAATTGTAAATAGTTGTTGAACTTCAGCTGGCATAGGGTAGAACTGCAATGTTTAGCTAAGAATTATTAGCGTGGAAAAAATGTTAACTAATGTTGCAAAGTCAGATGTTTTGTTAAGATTTGTCTTGCTGCCTTATCACTTGCAGTCCCCGTAAAGTCACTATCGCTAAATTCTACATTCATGCGCCCTTTATAATTTGTCACTCCTTTTTTGTTGCTTCTGAAAATAGAAAAAGTCACTTCTGAAAGTAATAAGTCACTGACGTCAAAAACCAACAGTGAGTTCAACATGGGTTCATGTGAGTTCAACATGGGTTCATGGGTTCAGCATACGGCGGAAATACGTCCTTCGGAGCGCGCATGACACTATCTTTGGACAAAGTACGACGTTGTGTGAGATTATTTGAGGTTTGTTTCGAAGTTTCAAGTTTCCGATTTAGTGTCATCCACCTAACATCTATATATATATTATATCTGTCCAATGTCCATATCTATTCAATGTGGATAAGTTTCTACGTTTTTCGTGGCACTTTTTACGTTGGTTAAAATATAATAATGAGTGTAAAGTGCTGAGCAAACAAGGTTCTTTAACGGGAAATTTCATTGGATAAAAAATATAACTTTAAAGATAGCAGTTGCGCAGATCGCCGTAATCAAAAAATAGGTATTTCACCATGAATTATACAATTTGTTCAGAGAAATATTTCGTCAAGTAAACCAACATTTTTTGAAGAATGAATAGAAATTTGCTGAATGCACTTTTTCACAGTGCTTACGACATTGTTATGTGATTGCAGTCGTCATAACGACATGCTATGTGATTGCAGTCGTCATAACGACATGCTATGTGATTGCAGTGGTCATAACGACATGCTATGTGATTGCAGTCGTCATAACGACATGTTATGTGATTGCAGTCGTCATAACGACATGTTATGTGACAATCGTAACACTATTTGCAATTATATTTGAAAATGTTTCAAACAGGCAATTTCGTCGATGTTATTAAAATTTGAACAAGACATGTGTGAAAACTAAAATTCAAGGTTTTATGAAATATAAAACCCAGGAGAACCAAAGCATTTATGGATTAAAGCATGCAAAACCTGATTATCAAGGCTCTTTTGCATGATAAGTTTTCCACGAAAAATCCGAAGCAGTACATCCAAGTGTCGTCCAATCCAAAAAACAAACAATACTTTGCAGACTGACATAATTCATTTTGAGATGAATTTGAAAATTGAAAAGAAGCATCTGCATAATTCACTTACTTTGCAGCCCATGATAAAAAGTTTATCGGTTGCCATAACAAATGATTTTTTGTGAAGTAAATGCTTCCTTTACTACTTTGCGGATTTTGAAGATCAAAGATAATAATCTAAGCCCAACCAATCGAAGTCAAATTCTTTATTATTTGGAATGAACGAAGCAGAAAAAGTTATTGTGTGTTTGGAGCATAATGAAGCACTGGTATTAACAAGTGAATTTGATAAAATGATTCAGCAAAATTTCTGCTTCCTCGACTTGCTCTTTTGTTTCCTCGTTAATATATCGTCTTGTAGGGGCAGTGAACATTGCACTAGTGATCAAAACCAAGTGTTTAACTTCGAAAAACATTTTCCAAAACGCTAACGCTGCAAAAAGTATTTAGGAATCGCCCAAGATTGTAAGACAAGGTTTGTCAAAGTTTGTAGCGGATATTTAAAAATCAGTCATTTGGCCGGTAAAATTTCGAGATAATATTGATTAACATTTCTTTGCTAAAACAGTGGTAAATTTTTCATGGTTGATTATTATCACAAACTGCACGTTTTTGCCTTTTAGTGTTTAATTACATGATCCTCCAATAATACGCATAAAAGCTGAACATTTCCTTGTGTGTATTTAAGCAACTTGCCGTTACGCTATTCCCCAAAATTTAAGAACTGTACATAATCTTGTATAAAAATTTTGTTTTTCCCGTTTTATTTCTACGTAATGTATAGAAATTTGATTTTCATATAAGAAAATATTAGATTTTTTATATATTTTTGCAAAACTGATAGATTATTTCAATGTTTTGTCCCATAAGAAAATCTTCCAATCGTAAAACGAGGATTTAACTGCTTCTGCAGAACCTACACATATGACTGCATAACGGCACGGAAGTTGAAAGCAGTGAATACATTCGTATGCTCATTTTACCAGTACTTACAAGGTTGGCAAAATGCTTAAAACCGCAACAGCAGCAACATACGTATCTCGAACGTTATTAATAACAACTTCCTGCTTTGATCAACAGACTCTGTTAATCATTTCACAACAGTGTAGCTGTTTCAACGTTTTCAGATGACGTTGTCATGAAACCTAACACAGCATGATTATGAGAAGACGAAGTCATGACTTTCATCAACTTTCGAGTTTTTTTGCCATAACCAGAACTTAACTTAAATGAAGTTTCTAAGTGAAGTTTCAAACAACATGTAACTCAAAACCACCTTCCGAGTACAAACGTTTTCCAGTAATGACGCAAATCCGTTGGAAAAAATTCATAGTAAATGAATAAATATTTTGAATTTTCATGCACCAGTCACGCACGATGAGGTGTTATATTTAAATAAAGTGTATACAACGTATGCAGACCTATGAAATGTTTGGAAACGTTTCTCTAGGGGTACCATTGTTTGATGGACTGGATGTTGCCTCCGTTTGGCAAAACAATTCAGGACAAGGTTATAAACAACATAAGCACGGCTATGTCAGCGACCTGCCCCAGTAGATTTGATTAGTGCGTATCGAAAACCCCGAGTTGAAACATTGAAAATCTTGACCATGCTTTTCTTTAGTATTTATTACCAGACAGCACCTACGCCATGACGGAGCCTGTGCAAATAACTCTCACATTTAGAGAAGAAACATGAGACGCAAACTTATAATTTGTGATTCCTTCTTGAATGTATTT
>JGI24022J15233_10005964_pt1 | contig 13089 bp, 6 predicted proteins | sample Ectturendosymbi2_FD_15233 | JGI IMG/M metagenome (IMG submission 15233)
ATCCAACCGCTAAACATATCGTCAGCGGCCCGCTCAAAAACCCGACCATTAGCGGCCTGTGCCATCTCTAACTTCTTGCGCCGGGCGCCATCTGACCTCGGTACACCCCTGAGTAGCACCGGGTGTGAAACTTATCCTAATAACACCGAGCACGAAGATGTCCCACGTTACCGGAAATCGAACACAGTCTGCCGGCATTGATAGCGCGTTCTCAACTCACAGTGCTGCTTAAATTTAAACGGTGTTTATTTTAAACAGTACTTTAATCAGGTTCGACTGGCGATAAAACAAAAGCGGATTAAAAAAAACTGGACAACCTGTTTTAATTTGAACACATACTCCAGTTTTGGAATCTATAGACGAACAATGTAAAATGTTGCTGCTCACCTAATATGTTCGTAATTCGCTTTTGTCGGGTTGTCCATCCTCACAGATACTCTTGTTTCAAGAATCGGTAATCCGCTAGCTTCGTCTTTTTGTTTCTGTTAACATGAGAAATAGTTGACATTCTGATTGAATAAGGATTAAAAATGCGTACTTCACACGAAATTGATCTATACGATAGCAGTATCTCTGGCCTATGCTGTAGGATCTATAGTAAAATGCTTTGCGAGCATATTCGATTGTTCTCGTTTCACTTTTGTGGTACTTCGAAACTTGAATTTTTATAAGTACTGTCAAAATATTTGCAGACTTATGAATGGTAACGGTTATTCGTGCATTTTTGTGACTCAAATCACAAAGTATCACGAATGCAGCAAGAGGAAGAACAAAAACATTCAAGAGTAGGAATTAATTTCCTGTTGATGAAAATATCAAAACATCAGAAAATTCAGGTTTAGCAAATTGATGATTGTGTTCTAATATGCTTAAATCACAAAGCTTGACGAAAGACCATAACGGTCAAGTTCTCAGCCAGCGCTGTTGCCAGTTGTGGTGCAATTATGGGATGTGCACTGTGCACGTGTTTGCTTGGGGCTGATTGTTTGATTGGTGCAATTCCTTCGTAGCATTCTTTGCGTAGTTGCTCGTTGTGCATTTGGTTACGGCTTCCTTATGGAAAGGTTCTTGTTTGCTTGAACGTAAGGAAATTTGTATATTTTGTGTTATGGATCGAGTCAAGTTATAGCAAAGTAAAGCCTAAGTAAATAGGCGTGCTGTGTGCAAATGTTACAACACTAGGACACATCAATTTTGATTGAAGTTGTTTCACATGTACAGTAGTAACAGAAAAGTATCAAAACGCATCGATCAACGTCAGATAAAATAGGTAAACAAAACAGCAACAAAATGAAATCGAGAAAATTCGTAATTGCCTGTCCGCAGCCCACAGCGAGGCTGACCACGTGGCCACGCACGACCCAACAGACGTTTTGTCATTCAACTCATTCAAAACGGCGCCTTCTAACGATAGGCACAACTGACTCTCGGTTTCAGTGGTCAACAGCAGCATGCGTTTGGAGATGTAGCTACTGTGTTGGCTCTACAATCGACGATAGTTTAGGTTTTTAGTTCGGTTATAAAAGCGTAATAATCTTTTAGTTCGGTAATGACAGTGTAATAATCATGGTGTATGCTATAATCAAAGTCCGTATTTTTCTAATGCCTTAACATGTGTTAAACTGCAGAAGTCGTGATTTAGTTCCTCATTTTCACCTGTAAGTTCTTGCTTACAATTACAGAATTGAAAATGCGTACTTGGCGCGAAATCATCTCCCATGGCAAATGCTTTGCGTGCAGATCCAACTGTTCTCGTTTTACCTCAGTGGTACTTCAAAATTCGCGTAATTGCCCTAAGATTATGAAGCATGAAGTTTAAGACTACACTTTTCATAATAGAAAAGCGTCAGGTTCAGAACCGCAACAGGAGGCAATTCCTTATAAAAACTTATCCTGCAAATCAACCGCAATTAAATTAGTGTTAGTACATGTATGCTGCAGACTTATCAGGCAGAAGGATGGGGGTGGCACCTCCCCTAGCACTGCAAATTTGAAACGTAAAAGAATCAGGAAAGTGTTCGTGAGTTTTCAGGGAAAATGTTTTTCACAGCAAAAGTAAACAAATCTCGGTAGATAGGGCAAACAGAGGGGCTGAAAACGTGTGGAATTTAACCATTATATACGTTTGTGAATTTAACGTGTGAAATTGAACAATTGTAACCTGAAACTTTTAGATAAAGAGAGGTGTGTTTTTAAAAACATATGCGGGTCTCAACAGTTGGGAGTTACTTTGAAGTGATAATTTGTGGGCAAATCTATTTTCTCGGGAAAAGTCACTTAAGGACATCAAACACCTCACTCATTCGCAGGAAAATCTTTTATCTGACATTAAAATAGAGGCGGTTGCAGACTCTTCAGCGAAAAAAGGCTACCGCCTCCTGCCAAACGCCTTCGTTTACGTCTGTGCCGGATACAAGCAATGATATACAATATCGCATTTTAGATAACACACCTTCATCTTCCCTTTTCTCCACTTTTTCCAAACAAAATAAGCTGCTCCAAGAATCGCTGTTGATGGAGCCATTGCATATAATACGATTTCTACGACATTAAGGAAATCCCAACCGCCCAATACGTTTTTAAATGGATCTGAAACAGAAAAACGTCGAATGCTTTCAAATTATACTTTTGAACAATTTAAAATGTAGTGAGTGAACTATGCCATACCTGAGATATTTTTATTGTCGTTTGGCTTTGGCAAAGTGTGGTTTTTGATTTTCTTTGCTTCGGACAATATGGGATTTTCGGTGACATTGGGAAATTCCGCATTTGAATGTCGGATCAAGTAATCGTAGGCTACTCCGCTCAAAGATATTGGTAAAGTCGTTGCATTAGGTGAGTTTGGAAGAATTGCTCTGAAAAGAAACTTCCCAATTAGAGCACACTGCACCTTGATGTTGTGGAAATACCAACCCATTACGACAGATCACTCACCCATTACAAACGAATAAAGGCCACACTATGAGGTAAATTTTGCAATTTGCAGATATACAGCATCGAGGCCAGGATTTTGATATTTGAATAAATGGAAGTTGTCTAACCGTACCAACAAAGGCTAAGTGACTTTGTTTTTTCAGCCTATCGACAGTTCCAGACCTGTCGATTTTTACTAATTTTATTTCAGACATTACCTTTCCTTGTAAGACTTTATCAACGCTGTTTCCAAAAAGGTTTCGCCAGAAAATCAATATGAGAAGTGTGTCAAATAAGTGCGTTACGCATGTTTCAGCCACATGGCCTTGTTCCGCAAAAACTATTTTTAAAAACATTCAGTGCATATTTAACAAGCCAAAAAGCCAAAAAAACACCGTCCCAAACACCACAGAAGAATTCGCACTTTATATTCCAAAACAGGTAAAACGTTTTTTTTCTCATACCGAAGTATGCTTGTGATGTAAACGCTGAGGTACAGTATTTTATGCCGCCGACGGCATGGGTTGCAATATTTAGAAGTTTGCCCATATTTCACCGGCATTAAAAGTTTCCACTTGCTTTGGTATGTGTATTAAATTTGAAGACAAAAGTAAACAGCAAACGTCATCTCAATTTACACTTAATGTGAAATAGAGAAATCGCAAATGTTTAGGCAACGCCATAGTTTTCAAATAGAACAAGCGGTCAGTTTAAGATCTATTTACCACAGCAGTCGTTTTTCGATCGAAATATGAACTATTTTGCCAAAATGACCAAAAATGTTTTGTCAATCCCTTACCACCGAACTTGGAATGAATTGCTGCTTTGATAGAATGTGAACTTTCTTTAGACTACAATCAAACAAATAAAGATAATGAAGTGTGCCATTTCTTCAAAAAAAATTGTTGGTCCATGCAAAAAAGTTGGTGAAAACTTCACTAGACTACGCAAGACTTGAAATGCATGGAGTTGAGACAGAAAGCCATCTTCTCTGATGACCACGAGAGGTCAGTTCAAGCACGTGGTGGTGTTGAATTCAAAAGCAACTTGTAGCTTTATGTGCGTCAGTCGGCGTTTTTTGGTGTAGCATATGATACCAATCAACAGAATGTCGGTCTTGTACATTATAATGCATTCTTATTCTTACCTATCAGGCTTTTGTGACACTGTCAATCTTTGGTTCTTCGATCAGTTGAAGTTTTGACAACAGCCAGGGCGTTTAAAAAGTTAAATACAACAGCCAGGCGTTTAAAAACATGAATCTTGACGGTTGCATTGCCCTCTGAACTTTTTCAGACAGGTAACACAAGTAGAGAAGCCTTGCTTATAAACACAAAATTAGGTGATTCTGTGGCTTGTCAGCATCAATTTCAAACAATCTAGTACAGAGAATTGCACACTTGCAAAATTCAGGAAATTAACTAGCCTATTTACATAAACTTTGCGGAAAAGAATCATTTACAATAGGCACGCGTTTCCGCAATGAATGATTTAAGTATAACCAAACGTACACCATAACACGGGGCAATGCACAAAAATAACAATCTAAGTAACCATTAAAACTAACCAAAATAACCCATCTCTTTTGTTCTTTATAACTGGTACCGGATACTTTTCCCTTGTACTTATACTCCCAACAGCAATTTCTTTACTTACTCCAACTTTACCCAACAGAAGCTCAACTTAGTCGGCCAGTTTTTTGATAAATCTTAAATTTGATGTTTCTGATGCAGTTGTGCTCAGTGCCTCTAAAGTCTGTACTGTGTATTGAGAGATTTACACGTGCCTCGGTGCAAAATTTATTTTTAGTTTTCTGCTTCCTATCCTTGTTGTTCCACTGGCACTAAACTTGCCTCTGACATCGAACTTACGGAGTGGTTCAAAGTGCCTAATAGTCGTTACCTTTACATTTTGGATTCGAACGCTTGCAGAATAGTAGCTTAAACTAAATTTTAGTTTGCTCAGATCGAAGTAAGTCATTCAATGTACGGCTATCATTAGATAGTTAACACAGTATTCGGCACATTAAGGAATTCTGTTGGACACAGCTGCCTTAGAGCAACTTCTTTGGGTATGACTGATCTAATCTCAATGAAACGCCCACGTGGTTTCATTCAGCTGAGAGTATAAGGCACAGCAGTGACAGCAGGCAGCAGCACACAGGGCTCAGTTAACCATACCGCTATCTATCAAGTTGACTTGCACCACATTTCTTTTCGAGTTTTAATGATCGCCGAAAACGTCTGAACTCTTGACTTTTTTCCACACTGGCAAGCAGCAAACTTTTTTCGTGTGACGAGACAAAATTGATGGACGCCAGTGGCGAACTGCGAAAAAAACTCTGGGCTAGTTTGTCCGCAGGTGTTTTGTTTCGCAAGCATTTTTGGCTAGAACGAAGATAACACATGTAGCAGGCTAGTGATCATTTTTTACTTCGTGATTGTTTTGACTGCAGTTGAAATATCCAGGGTAGTTTTCACCGTTGTTCCGACAGGTTCAGATACGAAGGCGCAATTTTTATCGAAGTGGAAATCTTTATCGATGCTTAATCCATCCTCGCATGGGATACAGACGGTGGACTCAAATTTTCCCGAACTAAAATAAAAAATAAACACGTTTCAGTTTTGCCTTCCCAACAACAGCAAACAAATGTTTTGCAGGTTTTGCAGCAAACAGCATTGATACTCCGAGCGTCACCTGCAAGGGGCCACAAATTTGTGATTTTGTGGACAAGGGCAGCACATGACTTTTTCTCCATCTGGTGTAGTAAATTCTTCTAACATTGGTTGATTGGCGCTGTTGGCAAGATGTGAGCAGGGATTTGTGTTGTGGATCATGGTAGCCGCGTTACGGTCTCCAACAACGGGAGAAATGCTCTAGTCCAACAAACACAAACTTGTGAATAAATCGTATTTACTTTGAAAAAAAGGTCAAGAAGCGAGGTTCGAGAAAAGAAAGTAAACGAGCGCCACTATCATGATAAAAAGATTTTGTTAAGGCAAAAGATATTTTGAAACTATTTTTGTCTTTTTCATCCGGAGTGGAGTCTTGGCGTTAGATTTTGTCGACCACAGTAACGCATAGGTTAGACAGAAAATGATTTGAAACTTTCCAAGCACGCGAGTCACGGAATGATCTTTTCATCATAAACTCTTTAGGTCACAACCGCACAATCCGCATCCTTTTTAGCTCTTACATCCTTTTTTGCCCATTGTTGATGCAGCATACTGCAACGCACGTTGAAATGTCATTGCGTGCTGCTGAAAGGGGCAATAATGCACTGTTTACTTTGAAAGAGTCAATGCACTTTTGAAGATCTATATATTTTTTTATACACGCACCCTAACTTCAATCGCTAAATACCAACACTTGATAAGACAGCGTACATGCGATAACGCATCCATTCTTCCTTTCACTGAAAAAATGTCGCGAGAAAAACCTCACACGGTACTTTTTAATTGGGTCAGTTAAATTTCACTTTGCTTAAAATCGGCAAAGTAAGTTCGGCCCAGAAGCTTAGATTTTGTAACAGTTGTGAATTTCAATGGGATTAATGAAATTTCACCGCGTGCATTGAAACGACAAATCTTATACCTGGAAATACTGGTACATCGAGCTCGGTCAAAGTGTATTTTGGCAAACAAAAGCGATGGTTTGTGCAAAGGATGTTTTTCATGTTTTAAGTGATTGGAATGGCATCATATTATAAAAACTAATCAACTGAATAAAAATTACCCCTTTCCGGATACTTTACCGAAAATAGTTTTTCAAAGTCACCTTTCGGTGAGTACTCACTAATCAGTGGAATTATTTCAAAATATTTGATATCGTTGGGAAGAATTCTATAAAGCGCATCTTATGTTACTATACTGCGCATATACAGGGTCAATGTAACGTAACAGGAGAAATCAATCGGTTTTAATCTAGAACACGACATGCACTGATCCGTGCGTATTTTTACTCAAGAAGACTATCTTATGTGAACAAAAGCACCCTAGTTTAATTTATTTGTTTGTAAGAAGACACGAAGACCATAGTATGAACACACACACTCTGCAGAACGCAGGTTGATAAAAACAGACTCGTGTTTTCAGCTTTATGAGCATCTTAGGCATTTGAAAAAAACAACCAGAACGCCTTTTGGATACTTGTAATGATGCCGCTGAACATCACATGAAACTGTGTTTAATCGTAAAAAGACAGTTGGTGTAATTTTTCCTCCTGAAGCGATAATGTCTAAACGACCATATCCAGTTTTCGCTTTGAAAGGACTATAAAACAGTATCTCGCATCTGGTTTTGTGATAGATATAAACTGAATTGGAGACATTTCTATCACGGTCAACGTGATTGAGTGGTAAGTGACTAGTGCTGCTGTGTAAAGGGTTGCTGCTTTGAGTAACACCTTGGTCGTATCAGACTTTTTGATTGTGCACAAGCCATTTTCATCTTCTCTAACCAAACTGTATGTTTTGCAACCGGTGGAACAGCTATTGCTGTGTACATTCTCAAAAGCTTTCGAAAACCAGACACGGGTTTGCATTGAGGGTGAGGGTTTTGAATTAGGGTTATCGTTTAGGGTTAGGGTTTAGTGTTAATGTTCAACTGTTTGGTGTTGAGGTTTTACGGTTAGGGTTAGTGTTTGTGGTTATGGTTTAGAGCTAATGTTAAAGGTTCTGGGTTTGGGCTTAGGGTTACAAAAATTAATAGCCACTTTAATTCTTTACTCTAAGACGTAACTGACACACAAGAGCTGGTCGCATATTTCACGGAGGTCAGCATTTTCGCTTCATACGTTTTCTTAGTCTTTACAAGGACAACCGGATACAGTCGTTTAGACGCTGCCTCCTAAACAACGTTGTCTATCTGAATGGTGTACGTGTTACGTTTCTCAACTACAATTAAATCTGTTTGGTGCCTGTTGTATGCTTATACACGCTTTCCAACTGTGATGCAACTATGCATGGTCTGGTATTAAGCATCTCTGAGCTGCCTACAACAGCGCCTATCGTATGTTACATCCCAAAGGATGTAAATGTTCATCCAGATCAAGTTGCTATTTTGTCAGAACATTTGAAGCTTCGATAAGAGGCGATTTTTATGCTGTTGTTCAGCGATGTGCATTTGCATCTGTTTTTTATCCGCTCACTTCACTGTGTCATGCCTTTTACAAATCTTCATATCTCTTCCAATATGTAATCCTTGTGTATGATAATTACTAAATGCCAGGGACTCCGGAACGGGGGTGTATGGGGGAACACTGCTCCTTGCCCTTTGAAAAGGGTAGCAACGGGGGCACAGGTGCGCTTACATAACAGCATCATAAGTAATTTCATGATTTATCAAGATCGATTTGAAACAAATTTATTGCAGCTATTATTCGGGTACACGCAGAATTCGGAATCTTTTTGTATACAGCAATTAATGCTATCATTTTTGAGGTCAACATTGTTGTAGAACATGTAAATGCGAAAAGAATGACGATTATATAGCGCTTTTACACTGAACTCAAGCATCCAGTTTTAAACAGTGGTACGTCAAAATCATGGGCGTCCGCATGGGGGTTCCAAAACTGGCATTCCCCCCCTGGAAATTGAGACTAAGAATTAAAAATTTTTAGAAATTCTGAAGTCAGCAGCTCAATTCCGACTAATTGAAATTTTTGAAATGACAGTTTGCTTGCCGATATGATACTCACACTGCAGAGCCAGATTCAATCCTCTGGTGTCATGCAGTGTGAGCTTGCAGTTTACTCGTGTCCGCTCCTTTGCTTGCAGAGACAGGTTGCAAGCGTGTGAGCGGATTGTTCTACATTTGGTCTTTATTGTATAACAACAACATGGCAACAAATCTTCTAATGTTCACTTCAAGCTACGATAGTAGGCATTTTGCCGCATGTGACTGTTAAATGCAGACATCTTGGCAAGTAATGCAACGAGACAGTGATTGCTGATAGCGGTAGGGTGCAAGGTTGCGGAGTCGGAGGTTAAATGTCCGACTCGGAATCCAACTCCGACCTTTCCAAAATTTCCGACTCCAACTCCCTAACATGACATGAATGATGTTTGGCTGTAAACAATTTTGTAGCAACTAGCAATCAATGGAAATCGTGGTAAACAGCAGAATTATGTTTCAATAAAAGTTTCAAAAGAAACTGCACCATTTTAACAGGAATTTCCAACTTAAATGTGTGATGCAAAATTGATCCAATTGGACTTCCAATGTCGGAGAAAAAAATCTGACACCCACACCGGGTCCTAATCCTAGTGCCCTTAGGAATCCAACGCCGCCCAAAAACCTCCAACTCTGTCTCCGACTCCACAACCCTGGTACGCAGGGAATTCGGATAGAGGGGGCATTGCCCCCTGACCTTTCAAAAAGGGCGCAACGGGTAGGAAGCGTCGTTTCCACAATAGCATCATAGGTATTTGCATGGTATATCCATATTAAATTGAAACAAATTTCACTATGGTTTCTTTAATTATTTTTGAAGTGCACATTTTTGTTGAACAGAAGCAAGCATAATTGTTATAAGTTTCCATTACCCTTTATTTTCACTCCCCCCCTGCCCTACCGCTGTTCCGGCGTCCCTGCTGAATGCGGTAGTTAAATGGTGCGTTTCTTTTAGTGTCTGTTCATAAATATTGTCTGGGTATATAACATCAACTCCTTCCATGCGATTTGGTGCATCTGAGCATTTTGTGACCTTGCATTCTTTGACCAAACCTTGTTATATCGACCCTGTTTCTGATCCAAACAAATAAAAAGGAATGTACAGCTTTTCCCATGAATGTCACGCACTAGAAACTTTGATTACTGCTTCCGTACCATACACTTTTTTTATCATGTCATTAAGTAACAAGTTTTTTTGCAAACTACATCGCCTATGCAAAACGTGGGGTGTACAGCTTACAATGTGCACCTAGTAGCATGGGATGCCTATTGCCTTTGCTACGCAACGCTATCGACCCATAGTTAATTACCACCACCTTTTAAACAGCAGTTCAAAAAAGAACCTAGCGTATTCATGCCATTTTTCACCCAGAATCGGGAAACCTGCACAGATCCAGAAGTTTTAGTAATGACATAGCACAAGCCATTGGCGTCGGAAGGCTTTTTTCCAAGAGGGGCACTAGGGGATTTTTCCAGCGGGAGGGCAAAAGTGGTGAAATTTGTTTTTTACCACTCAAAACTAATAAAACAACCTGTTTTGATGAAAGTTTTCCAAATCCATGGAGGGGCCAAGACCCCCTGCCCCCTTCCGACGCCCATTAGCACAACCCTTACCTGGCCAATACCTAGTACACCTGCCATATTGTATTGGCTTATGACAAAAGTACGACAAGAATTTCTTTGATAAACAAGCAAGCACAAAAACAAACAATTCACGCATTGCAAAGCTGCAGTGTAAACAAACACTACTGTTGCCTTACCCCAATCAGCAATAAGAAAACAGTTGCATTTCTCACAATACCCGCAGGTATATTGCTTGCACGCTTGTTGTTTTCTTCTCTCATTCCTTTAAGACGTAAGACATAAACTTTCTGCAATTACAGAATTTTTATTTCATGGAAAATTAAACTGCTTCACAGCTTTCTTCGGGAATAACTTTCTAAAAGAGTACCTCAACCTGATGTCAAGAATCGAAACCAAAGCTGCTGTTGCAAAGACAAACGTGAGCCTGCATTTGAAGCAGCAGGTTCGTTTTAAATGCAAGCAACTTTAATTGCTGTAACAAAACCTTGAATTAGTTCATAACCGTCACTCAGTAATTAAAAAAAATTAAAGTAATTACACTGCTGCCTGCGAAACCAGGGAAAACCTCCTTTTATCAAGCTGGATGCTGCAGACTGATCTTACTTTTGCAGCGTTCTTTCCTTTGCGCGAAGTTTGCGTTCGAGAAACTTCCGTAGGTGAAATAGAGTTCACCTGGGGAAATCCCAAGCGGTGAACATGTGCCTTTCGTTGGCGTTTTGGTCACGTGCATGTGAAATGATGCTGATGGTTGGTTTCCTAATCGAATAAATGTAAACTTCTAGGTTTGGCTGCTTGTTGCTGCTACTTACAAATGCATTTAGCAAACGCGTTAGCAGCAATCGGCCACATCTCTGCGTCAAAACCCATTTATCTCAAACATATTCTGATCGATTGCAGACGTCTGACGTTTGTTTACCCTTGGCACTACAAGCTATGCTGCATAATCTTGCCCGCAACGGAAGCATTAAATTAAGCAAAGTGTTGTACTCGGATTGATGGACTTAATTTATTAACAAGGTAAAAATTCACACGTGTCAGAATGTTAATGTTTCAAACCCTAAAATCCTTTCAGATAATAATGTGTCTTTTAACGTTACCAATAATCGTGAATTATGTTAAATGAGATCAATGCAACTTTTACTGAATGATTTGCCACAAACTGCTCACTTTTGCATGCTAATCTTTCATCTTTCTTTTTGTTGACTGCCAAAAACATTCTTGTGGAACCAGTTATTTGAAGAAAACTACTAGCATGAAATACTAAACTGCTTGCGTAGAGAAATTACACGCCAAGATTATAGTTGATTTAGAAATTGTGGAAGCGCACGCATGGTACAGTCCGTTGCTTACGTTTCCAATTTCACTTTAAGGTCTTATTACTTGCATGAAAGATGACCAATTTAAACGACATTTAGAGATTGTGTTTGCATTTTCCTATGCCAATCAAAAGTGGTTCGTGTCGAGCTTCACAATCTTATAACTTGTTTATAGCGAGTTATTAAAGCCTGTTACAACCAGTAATTACCTGGATTTATCATACCAATTAATACAAAGGCCTGGGTATCTTACGCATGATGCTCACTGCGCATTTAGTACATTGACAAAGCAGTTATACTTCTACAGCACATTAGATTGCATAAAAAAGCGCGAAGTGCACCAGCTCCACTCACGTACGCCAACTCCTCAGCGGCGAACTGTGGCATCCATGGTCACAAGACTTGCTTGACGTAAACTCACGCTACTGCAGTATTAACCAATCGCATAACGACACGCCCGAGTTTCTTTAGGTCAACGTCTTGCTATGTCCAACAACTGCTCCTGAGCAGCCAACCGAGGTCAACTTACTTATTGACGTTATTTTGAGGAAATCAAAGGAGAAAATGTGTCAGATGCGGTTTCTGTGGCGTACAGGAGACGTCGCTTCATTGTCTCGCAATGAATTGCGTTCCCGACTATAGAAGTCAGAAAGCATATGCAGCCATCGCCCTACCGTGGCATTTAATTCTTTCCGTGCTTGATTTGAAGGTTGATATTCATACTTTCACTTGACTTGTTTGTATCGTTGTAAGGCTCATTCGTACTGTCTTCAGCACAGCTCTTTTCGATACACAAGCAAGCTTTTGTCACTTAGCTTAATTTAATCATACCTGCGACTAGTTTCAGAGCGCTTTTGACAGGCAGACGGAAACAAAACAGAAAATTGAAAAATTTGTAGAAGATGTCAAATGTATAAATGTAGAAACAAAGTGACATCTTAAAACAGAACCGCGAAGCCTCGGTTTCACAGCTCATACGTAAAAAAGATTGTTGCACGGAGCTACATCATTTATTGTGTTGCCAAAACAAAATGCCTAAATGTTAACTCAGGCTTCCATTTCGATACCCATCAGTATTTTTTCCTTTATGGTATTTAGACAAATGGTCAGGCCCGTAACCAGCATGGGACACCAGGAGGGGCGAAGAGTTTTCCAAGAGGGGCCCAAATTTTTTGATCTATGTCCAATGTTTTTGAACTAGGTCCAATACATTTTTCGAGGGGGGGAGAAAATTTTTCTTGGGGGGGCTTCGCCCCTCTGCGCCCCCCGTGGTTACGGGCCTGCAAATAGTATTTCTGTGCTGCTCTTGGTAAAGAAGCATATGATCTTTATATAGAGACAACAAAAATCTAATTATGTACAAGGCGTGATCAAATGCCGCATGCATTACTTTTCGTTTCACAAAGTAAGGCGTTGTAGACCAGCTATGTCCAACCGCGGCACACGGGCCGAATGCGGCCCAGTCGAAGGTTTTGTGCGGCCCAGTTTAGGTTTTCACTGTAATAGGAGTAACTACACACTGACAACCTGTCCTTATTTTGATAATCTTAATTTGACATTTTTGATGTAGGTTGTCCTCAGTGCCATTTTATCATGTCTGTTAC
>JGI24022J15233_10005966_pt1 | contig 13084 bp, 7 predicted proteins | sample Ectturendosymbi2_FD_15233 | JGI IMG/M metagenome (IMG submission 15233)
AGCCCTTCATGAACTCTAACAGTTTCCAAATCATTAACTCTAACAGTTTCCGACTGCTAAATGAGTTAATTTACTAAATTAAGTTTTATAGTGAAATACATCTTTGCGCTCATTCGAGTTTTAATCACTTTCAAACATCCCAAGTACACAATGCGAAAAAATTGTGTTGATATGTGTGCTAGGCATGGTAGGGGGGCGATAGAAGTTTGTTTGTCAGAAAAGGGGGCGCTAGTCAAAAAAAAGATTGGAAAACACTGGTTTATACCAATGTTTTCATTTTGCGGCTTCCCCAGTAAATATCCACGCAGATTTGGATCTCTCGTTCACTTGCAATGTGCGAGTTATATGAGTGTCCTTTAATGGCGTCATTGCAAGAAGTCACTCGACCCCTTATAACCTAACACGCAATCCACACATACAAACGAATAAAATCCAACACAGGACAAGCATTTACATGGAATTAGTTTGACCATGATACGGTACTGGTAAAATTGAAGAACTGTACTGTACGTGAACGAATGACGTTGAGTTTTAAGACAGTATCACAGTCAGGGGGGGATCCAGGGGGGCTATTGGGGCAATCTCCCCCCCTAAAACCTACGAAGGCAACTTTATTCACCATGATATTTTACAATTCAGAAAACAACATTCGCGATAAAAGTCGTCCACTGTTTTGTCCCAGCAATGTTGTGAAGTGTACCTCATCCCCCTTACAGTAACGAAACCGCGATGAGACTCGACTACCAAATATTACTGAAATAGCCCCCCTTAACGTTACTGGCTGGATCCGTCCCTGATCACAGTTGTCTTCGACGCATCACTTCCCTTTCAAACAAAATGCAATTGGACAACACTGCCAATAAAAATATCACGGGCTACTTTAATGCTCTTGCATTGCGACACAGCACAAGTCATGCACGTATGTAATTCTTCACGAAACAACGATTCCTTTTCATGACATTGTTTACCAGTGGATTTTAGACGTTTTGCTAATCATTTTTATACTTCGATAAAGAAAACATTTTTTGTTAGAACATTAGTCACTGTATCAATACAGATATATATATAACTCAGGGTTTGCTCTTGATTTGAAGTAAATACTAGTGTAGAACATCTTCAACAATGGGCAAAAAATCAATATATCAACGATTCCTACAACACCCAGTGTCAACTTTGCTTACCATCAGATGGTACCAACCGCTTTCTTTAAGCTGATCAAACGATAATGTTTTATCAAGCCATCGATTGCGCTTTGTGATTTTTCTTCGATACCATCACCTTCAGTAGCTTTATCACTCCGTTGATGGTTCTGTTTAATCATCTATTGGTTAATTTGCAATTGTTCTTGTTTGACAAAACACGGCAATGGCCACGCTGTCTGACTTTGCCGCAGTGATATTAGAGCATATTGTTTCAAGTCTTCTTTCAGATATGCAAAAAATCTAATAAGCAGCTTATATGTCTAAAGATAATGTAAACCAACAACACTTCATGCAGATGCAAGTTTTCATTGTTAACTGCTAAAGATTCGTACCTCCAGCCTGAAGTAAGCTTTACTTTAAGAATAATCCTATGTTTGTCCCATGTACCCCGAACATATCACTGAAAGTCTACAGGTATGATTGCAAAATCTATTCGAAGGAGCTCTTTCTCGGCAAAGAATCAGTCACACTGACTTTGCCAGAGTTTATATTTCAATAAATGAACAAGTGTCCTCCGCCTATAACAGTTTTAATTAAAAATAACACCACAATTTTAAATTTCTGTTTGGCATACTGAAAACAGGAATGGTTGTTTTTGTTTATTTTTTAAATCAAACTTTGCAACAACGTTGAAGTAAATTTTGTAGAGAAGTAAAAAAATTGCATTTAGCTCAAACTAAGAGTGACGTAGTTTGCTCGAATGATTGATGAAAACACAAAAATTTGGAGTTTGTAGCAAAGTTTCGGAATTTTAGTTTCTGATCTCAACCGGCATTGACTTCTCCAGTCTGCCACAATTGAAAAATCTTATTGTTTTAAATTGATCTTTGTCTTGTTCCATGAGTGATTGTATAAATACGTGCATTGCCTCAAGCAAACAACAAAAAATTTTGTTTTGCTACAGGCATTGTACATAAGTAAGCTGCTTTTGTCTTGTTCTATTTTAGAGGCTAAGCATGTTCTTCTTTTGTGGCATACAGATTAAACCAAGCAATGCATTTGCAAAAAATGTCACATCTGAACTTTTTTCCTGGCTGACGGTTGCTGATTGGTGATACACAAGAAAGTGGCCCATCTCGTCATGGTATGACCATGGTATAGTCGCTGTAGATGTAATGTATAATGCCGAGAGTGAAAACAAGTTCAGTGCGCATTTTCAAAATTACTAAAGTGCATGCAAAATGCACAAGAACGCCTTCACAACAACGTCTACGGGGCACTGCGACACAATAAGGTATATTTCTTTTTTTTGTTACGTGATCAAATGAAGTAGTATTTTATATGAAATTGACAAGATATCGCCGAGTTTATCATTGTGTTTCAGGTCCTTACAAATTTGCCTCAAATCTTGTTAATGCTTCTGAAATAATGTGCCAGCCTTACGAAAGCGCTTAAGTATATGCAAGTGGCTGAGTACTGCTGCGAGGAACGTGAAAATAATTTATTCTTGTGTAGCGGCAACAGGCAGTAAGATTAACTGGGAAAAGCTGGTTTTAGGTGATGCAGAGGTTGCTTGCGCCTCTGTCACTAGTACTTCGCCCTCCAGGGAAGTGCTTCGATAGTAAAGCAGACCTGAAGAACTAGACGTCACGTAGCTTTGTTTTTCTCGTCTGAATGGCTGTGGTTTTCCATAGCTAGAAACCACAGCTGCACTTGTAAATGACGGTTCTACCACACATGTGCAAAAGTTCGACTCAGCATTGAATGCTCTGACGCAACCGTTTTTCAGAAACAACCAAGTAAGTATTTCCACCTAAAATAATCTTTTGGTTTTACATCTCCAACATCCGGACGTGTTCCAATAAGCTTGTTTTGATTCAGAAAAAAATGTGCGCTATCCCTCATGTTTGCATATTAAGTACTATTGCTACTTACGTTTGACAACACTTTACTTATGTAGTTTGTATATTCGTGCAGCTTGCCAAGTTCTTCCAGTTGATGTTCCATTGCTTTTTCTTCTTTCGTAGGCTTCAGCATATGGCCTAAAAGATTTTTGGCCATAGTTGCAAGCAACAACAAACTTATAATTCGTCGCATGATATTCAAGTGTCCAGTATTACGTAGCTTGCAAACAGAAGTTGTTTTGACCACGAAATATTAATTCATGGTTAACTAATATTAATGAATTTAATAACATTTCATGACTGCACTTTAGTAAACGCGTGTTTCTGCAAAAACAATGCGTCACACGCACCAACAGTTGCTGTTGCTTATCTGTAATCGAATATTAAGCCATTGTTTTGCTACAAAAAGATGATCTTACAGTAACAATTACTAAAACTCTTTTGAATCTTGGGCATCACGATTTATTTTCACTCAAGCTTTATCCAGACCTACAAATGCACATTTAAATGTATTGTAGACCGCGCATTACAAACTAAATGTATTTAGAGAAGAGAACTGAATCAGGTCATACATTTTTACTGCAAAACATACAGCATTGCGTCTGAGGCAATTCACTGGATGTCAACAAAATACAGTATACTTCATGTTTTTATTATGTGCTTGTGGCCTACAACCTTCAGGTTAGTTCATTCCATGTTTATTTTCAAACGGTTACCCAGCTTGTGGAAGTAGTTGCAATTAACTGTTTCAAACGTTTAGGGTGAGAGGGAAAATTTGTTTCGTGGTTTCAAGTCTCCCTTCACCCAACCGCAACTCCGGCATGCTGAGCTTAAACAGTAGAAGTTAGGTGGCGCTCACGAGTAAATTGTTACCCTTTCAAATCAAACTCACGGCACGGGTTTCGTTTTTACTCTTTTTGCACTCGGGACTTTGAAGAGTAATAGTTGTGTTTAAACGTTTTGGCTTGAAAGATTTAATTACACTGTTTGCCATACTGAGGCAATATTGTACGTTAAAACACTTTGAAGAACAAGTAACACATACATGCACTTGTTTTCAGCTGAATAGCTGCATCTAGCTTTTTCGCATACCACACTGGTAAAAACTTATCCCAGCTCATTACTGCATTGTTGAACTACATTATACCAGGAATTAAAATCATGACTTGTTCAATATTTGAAAAATTGCATCAATAACAACGCTTGGTCAACACACGCGGTATTTTTGATCCTGTATTTTTGTGTGCAGAATGGCTCATAATGCATATATTTTGAATGTTTGTTCGATACTCTCGTCCGTCCCTGCGGACACAAGAACAACTCTGTTCAGGTATACCTGTCTAGCACGGACAAGTCGTGCTTCAACTTAATTGCAGACATACTTAGAATCAACGTTTAAGGCTGATTTTCCCAGTAGCTAATTTCTTCTATTCGCTCCGTCGAGTCTTTTCGAAATATGCATCTAAGTTTGTATTTTTCGTAAAAATGGGGGAATTGCCTAATTCAATCTTGCATACCCGAAGTGCAACAAGAAGGCCAATTTGTGAAAATCGTCAGGAACTTTGACAAGAAAGCTACAGTGCTCAGTAAAGAATTTACACACATAGGAAGAGCGTTGCACACAATTTGACGTTTTTGTGATTGGATTGTCATCATTATTACATAGCTATTTTTGGGCCTGTAAACCTTAGGTGACAGTGAAATACAAAATTAATTTGAAAATAATATGTTTTCATGTCTCAATACAGTTCATTCTGTTGCATGTATAACCACAAGCGTCGAGCAGAATACCATTTTGATCTTCAACCGACCCCCAATAAAGGCTACTGGCGGAATTTCAGAGTTTTCCCTGCTCTTTTGGTTTTTTCGGCATGCCTACCTACAACATTTGTTGGGGAGAAACTATGTACGATTTTGAGAATACAAAAATCTTTCGAAATACAACGCACTCGCTTTTTCGGGCCAGATCAATTTGAAAATAATTGCTGAGTTGTTGAAAAAGGTGCCTGTGTTCCTAAAACGTTTGTGTAAGCCTAGATTATTGCAGGAACAATATTTGCCCAATTACGTCTGTGATACCAACGGTGTGAGATTTTCTTTTATCCTTAAAAGCAGGTTAAAACTATGAAGAAATTTTAATTTATTGCAGCCTTTGGCGCCCGATTTCAGTTGAGGGCGGATTTTTACAGTTTGTTTATAAATGAACTTTTCGTTTCTTTATGACCAGACATATTGTAGCAGTAACGTAAATTTTGCCGAGTTGTTGCTTCAAGTCTCATTCACTAACTCTTCTCTCATTGACTTAGTCATTAGCACTTCATACCTAAATAAGTTTCTTGTTTGCTTAATCTTTAAATGAATTCAGACTGGGTACTTCAACGACGGTCAAGATTGCAACAATACCCTGTTTCTTCCCAGAACTGGTTTCATGTAATAAAGTCTTGCATTTCTGAAATATGAAATGCTTTGCGGAAGAATGAAGCTTCAGATAGCAATTTTTTTTTATATTTTCACCTGATAACCTGTGTAGTTAACAAAGCAACAAAAAAGTTAGCCAAGTTGTATATTTAAGTTGCAGCCAGTCAAACAAGTCGTAGTATATATGTATATCTTGATTATTAAGTACTGTATAACGTTGGTAAACTGAAGCATAATTTTGTTAATTTTTGTTTTCTGACCTGAGTTATAGTTTCAATTGCAGCTTTGATAAATATTTGTCGTGAAGTACTGGCCAAAAATAATGATGACAACTATTCTCTCAAGGTGTTTTTGCTCACTTAATTCTGAAACAAAGTACGTTTTTGTTCTGATCTTGTTCGTGGATGAATAACCTTGCGATCTTTTACAGATGCAGAACATCAGTTAGATAGCCTGTGCACGATTACGAAAAATACCGTTTGAGGCTTGGTGAACTATGTGTTTCAATATTTCTTCACCTTGCTCAGAAAAGACCAGCTGCCAATCTGTTACTATATTAAAAGTTTTGCCTTGTATCCGTCGCTTGGTTGAATTGAGATTCATTAAATTTTCGCCACATCGTGACAATGCTAGCGCATATCATTACCAAATGGTCAGTTTTGTGGCAGTGATCAATTCAGTGGACCACCACAATCACTATCCCATAATTATTCACAAAAGCAACTTGCCTTTTATGGTATTGCCGAGTTGCTATTGCATTATTCAACGCAAATTATCTACTCAAAGGCAATTTAGGTTCCGTGGTATTGATATGTTTCTCTTTTTCTATTTTTGTAACGGTGGTCAGCACTGATTGCAAGCTTACTCATCTCATCACCTTTGTTGACAACCCGTTTACGGTTGTGTTGTCCATCAAGCTAGATTTGCAATCTACTACTGCATAGTAAAAACAATTCGGCTTTCGGTGACACATGCTTTAAGAAAATGGCTTTTTTAATTCTGAAGAAAGAAGCAGACAATAAGAGGACCATTGCAAGAAAGTGGAGAAAGGAGTTTATTCTTATTCTTTTTGGGGGGGTTTGTTTGACTTGGGCGTATCTGGCAATTATGATCAGGCATTAAGATGATTTTGCTGATAACATATGCTGTCTTTCGAGATAACTGCAAAAAGTGGTAGCAGAAATCCTCTTTAAACTCATGTAAAGTTCAAAATGAGTGGTACGCGTTGATTGTAAGACAATTCAGTTCAATTATAACATTGTGCAATTCATTGCTACTCTACAGCAATGTATTGCTCCCATGCATACTGCTTTTCTTTGGCAGTAATGGATAAAAGCACAATTTTTGTCTGTGACGTCACACAATCAATTTTATCTTCACTCATTTCGTGACCTCTGTAATGTACTGAAATGTCCTTACGTCCTCTGCTATGGATTGTTTTTATTCAGTCATTTCAGTTTGAACGTTAACTGTAGATCAAAACCATGTTTCTACAGTTCACCGGAGACGATTACCACAAATCTACTTATGCGTCTCTGTTTACTAAACGTCCCGAAGACACTAAGAAACGAACAATTTTCCACGAGGTAAGAGCAGAAGCACTATGTAATATATACATATATGAAGATTACAGAATGAAAACCGCCTGTTTTCATGGCAGTAGGAAAATGTGCTGTTTAAAAATAACAACAGTACATTTAAAGCAGGTTGTCATTTACTTCGCAAATGTTTTCAGTAAAGCTAGGGCAAAGAAGATTTCGCTGATCACTGTCTTCATTACTTGACAATTTATCTTAGCAAGCGGCCTTGCTTTTTGTGGAACGCTGTTCTGAACTGATGTATAACTGAAAACTTTTAGAATGTACTGCAGTGTTAATTGATTGATACACTCCCACAAGTACGCACATTTTCGGCTGATACACAATTTTTCACTTAACTAAAATAAGACCAAAACTTAGAAATTCGAAAGAATTTAAACAAAACATTGAGTTACTTTCAAAGATATATCCAGTTTACTTATTGCAAAAAGAAGTAGAAATTGGGACCAAATATTAACATAAAGTAGCTTGAAATCGTTTGTCAGAAATCATTCGTAAATAGACTAGAATCCTGCCTCCCCCAAAAAAATCCAAATTGTGGTTGACACGCACACAATTTAACAGTCCATCGATATGCTCACTTTGGCCTAAATCAACTGCTAATTTTGTGATAGCTCTTGCCTAATGGTAGCAAAAAGGATTAATTTATTTTGTTGCATACAAATAATGGAAAAAGCCAGGCATTTTACAGAACCCTATCCTCTACGTCAGAGGTTACCAACTTGGAGTGCATGTACTCCTAGTAGGAGTACATTTGCCTATCTGAAGGGATACATTTCAGATTAGGAATACAAGGGGAAAATATATTTGTATGTTATTTATTTCGTAATAATCTAAAATATAAATGCTCTATTAAAAATTCAGTGGATTTTTGTCATTTTACTCAACCTTTCAGCCATAACAAAATTTTGGGGTACATGCTCATCTGTCGAAATTCTGAAGGGGTACGTGGTCAGAGAAAGGTTGGGAACCCTGCTGTACCTCATATCTTCTTGTATTAACTTCTCTGTTCATGCACGCACGATGCTGCATTCTCGCCACTTCTAATTTACATAAAAAACATCCCTCCATGAAAGGATACCTCAAATTTTGTTTCATGCAGCCGTCCCGCCTGACTACAAGTGATACAGGCTGCGTGAAGTCTCGAACCAACCCTGATTACATTGCAAAACGAAAGTTTGCTCGGCCGCCAGGACTTCAGCGTGATTTTCCAGTCTGCTTGGGTCTTGGCAACTACGTTCACTCTACACTATTCAAGCGAGTATATATAGTAGATGTTATACATTACCTAATTGTATTTTTCTTATTTTAAACTTGCTTTGCCAAAATGAAACGATTGTCGCCACATCTGTAAAGACCCAGTCAATCCTTTTTTCGTGCAAATAGTGGTGCAATGCCGAAAAAGTTGCGGAAACGCTGTATAAAAAGAAGACCCGATTTGCTACAGTCAACAGTAACGAAATTTTGCGTTGAAAATCTATTAGAACAGGAACGCCAGTTTTTTGATTTCTCATAAAAATGTAGGAGAGCTTATTTCCTGCAAAAATAAGGCTTGACCTTCCCAGCATTATCTCCTGATTAAAGCACTGTTTACAAATCACCATAGTTAGTGATTTCCGATTCTACCCCAAGTGAACATAAGAATAGACCGGCTATACAGCGCGTTGAGTAAGACGAAACTGCACTAAACATGGTTTTAGTCCAATCCCGATAATTTCCAAACGTAACATATACGCGACAGTTCTCAGCTAAGCAATTTTTGTCAATGTGAAAGCCATATTAGGGTAAATTAGGTTCGTTTTTTCCCGAAATTTCGCGTCTGTGGCAAAATATGTGCATGAGCGTCAGAAGATGGAAGGCGGTTGGAGTCCGGGAGTTTCACAAAGGATATTGTGTTACTCATTGTTCATAGCTTTTTCAGAAATGTCCTTTTATCCAACATTCGTGCTTATTAAGCAATAAATCTTTTTAGCATAAGATAGCAGAACAAACCGAGTTATTGAATTAAAATTTTAACACGATTTTGCACGTAACCGTATATACTTACGTGAAAATCAACCGCACGTTGGCCTAATTGCCATTCAAACGAGGTCAGGTGGGCCCAAAAAGCATTTGGCGCAGGCAAAATAGAACAAGCGCAAAGAATTATTTTATTTCGGGAATACGCTCTGCGTCAGTTAAGAAAAATCTGCCTAAGCTCAACAAAATGTGTCGATTAGTAGCTCCAAAGCCCCAAACGTGCAATACACAATGATGTGAAGAAAGATGCCTTCCCGGTTTTAGGTTAGGAAGAAAAATGACTTGGACACACGTCAGCTGAGGTGCCTCAGCATGGTGATTTGATGTTTGGGTCACGTTACCCAAACACTGAACATAACTTAATAGCTATGAGCGCGAATTGCACGTTGTAATACATTCCCTTAGGTTTTGATAAAGGACACGTTTTTCCCAGTATTTTTTTGGTATGGGTCACTTTTTACCTAGCAAAGGTGCTGAATGTTTATATTCTAAATGGAACCATATTGGCAAGGCATTTCTTCTAGCTGCGAACAATGAAAGACCAGTAATCCATGGTTTGTTGCTGACGTAGCGCAGGGAATGGTTGCTTTGATATTTTTGCAAATTGTCGGTTTTGTGTTTGTGACAATAAATGTTCACTGGTGCATCGTTATTCAACGTAGCTGCTATTCCACAACACATGAGATTAGTGATTTCGATCAAGTGCATGCTTTGTTCGAAGGTGCAGTAGCTTTGGGATTGCCCTTAAGTGCAAATCGATCCGGCGGGCTTTAACAGAAAAGGCTGGTAATTCCGCAAACACCATTTCAGTCACGAGAACTAATTCTGCTTCGAAATACGAAGCCAACAGGTCCGATGCAGCTTGATTAGCATGTTCGCCGATAAGTCACGGAGCTCGAGCGCTCACGTGCAGAAAATAAATAATGCAAAAGGTTTGGTTTGTCAAACTATTCCGAATGGCGGTCGAAATCTAACTCAAATCAGCTTAAATCATTCCCGACTGATTGTGAACAACGGAACTTTGACCTTGAAGATGAATGAACCTCTTGGGTACATTTTATAGTGCAAACGCAACACTGACGCGTTTTCTGAGTAGTAGGATGAAAACACCCACAGCCTGCTTTTATTACTAAAATGGGAATAAAGGATGGCATATTCAAAACAACTGCCCACCTTACTGCTTGAACCACCCCTTATTATGCATTTTGAAAAGTTGACTTAATGTTCGAATTGAATAAATCTGTTGAGCGAACTTCTTGGTCTGTAGAACATAATCGCACTGTACATGCCACAACTAAAGAAGAAAAAGTCAGATTTTCAAGAAGACACAGTGAGCGTTACTTTGTAATTTCACGCTAGTATGCTGTCAATTCTGAACCAAACCTCACTTGAAATGTGGTTTCGTGCTTATCAAATCGCTTCTCTGTGCGTTATTCGAAGTGCTTACTCTGTCACATGCAGAATATGAATAAAGAAGTTGAGCAGTATGGCACTAATAACGCGTAATGCGTCTTATTCATTGCAACCATGGATCACGAGTTATGGGAGGTGGTAACTGGCACGATGTCACTATAGATCTGCTTATTTTGTTTCTTAGCGTATGAGAACAGAGAACTTGTGCGCTTAAAGTTTTGAAGTGATTTCTTTTTTGAAACGCAAAACTGACTTTTTTTGAAAACTCAGAACTGAGGCTTATATATATAGCAAAATTACAGTAGTAGATTGAAATAATTTATTTATTTGTTGACAGTTGTTCTTATTTTGAAATTTTCTGTTGTCATTCCGCTGTTTTGCAGCAATCACACCGACTATGCTTCGTTGATTATTAAAAAATGTTAGCTGAACAGTGTTTTGCCTAATTAACACTGAAAAAGTTTTCAAAATTTATCCCTATGAAAGGTATACAAGAACCAGGCTGATATCGTCATCTTACACAATGAAGTTCTTACATATGATCAAAAAATTTTAATGCAAAAACGCTCTTACATTAACCAGAGATCGATGCGAAAGTATTGATCATGAGGCAAAGCAAGCGATACAAGGGCTGAGCTTACAGGCCCCCATACCTTTTGAGGGCGAAATCTCATTCCAGCTTTTAAGATAACTTCCTACCAAAGCAGTGAACTGAAATGATTGGACAATTCATATGACTGCGTACTACACCGGAGTTGCCTTACGAACATCTGCGACCAGTGTTGACACTGTGGTCAGTCTCTTTAACATCAGATTGTTACCTTCTTCAACATCAGATAACATCTGATGTTTAGGTTAAGTTTTCATTTAAGCTAAATGCTTCCATTACCAATGCCTATCAAGGCTGAGGTGAGTTTATTTGGCGATAATTGGGAATTTACAACACTAAAAAGAAATCATTGCAAAAACGCCAGGGCACCGAGAAAACCGGAAAGTTATTGAATCGTTGCACCTTGGCTGGTGGATAATCTCTATCACAAACCAGGATCAGATCGATGTGTTGCGTATACGTTGGAGAGAGCTGCCAGATGATCAGAAGTGGCCACAGTGTTGCCATTGGGGTCAGTCTCAATAACATCAGTTGCTGCTTTCTTCAACATGTGATAACATCAGATTTTTACGTTACCATTTACATAATCTAAATTTTCTGTTACCAATACCGACAAAGTGTGGTAAGCCTCGTTGAATCCGAAATAGAACGAAGTGTCGTCATTAAATGGAGAAGTCGGCCATGCGTAACATACAATGATTTTCTTAAAAGCAACAAAAAGAACTTCTTCAGTTTGTAACGATAACCAAACAAACATGAAAGTGAGAGATTGATGAAATATGCTTTAAAAATTATGAATCTAACTTGCTTTCATTGTAAAAAAGAGAGCAAATGTGGAAAACAAAAACAACAGCTGTTAACATCGGATTTGTCGCCAAAGTATCAGGCATCAGAAATTTATCTGAAAATACCAGATCTGATGTTAAAACATCAGAAGTAGCAACACTGTATGTGACTGACGATTTACATTTTGATCTAGGAGAGACCGCATTAGGGATTGATCCAAAAAGTCGTAGTTTCACCAGGACTACTTTAAAATTCTACATTTTTGATATACACTAGTTTGAGTATGACGTGATCGTATACGCTGATTTTGACAATGATGGCAAATATACGTACGTTAATCCTAAATGAGCTGATACAGTTTAATAGATTACACTAGAGACAATGTCTCCATAAAGCCTTTTAACATAATGGCTATGCTTGACATACTTGCTTCACTTTTTTCACTTGAGCAATGTAAATGGACAAATCGTGTTTTAACGAGACCGGACATGCTTTACGAAATTATATTTTTCGCACAACCTGAGTTTCATTGTCTGTTTGTCAGCTTGGATAAGCCCATCGTCCGCACGCCGCCACCTCAAGAACGACGCATCGATTTTGATACAATCAGAGAAGCAGAAGTGCCGCGTAAGAAAAGATTTTCCTATTCAGCAAGAAAAAGTCTTTCAAACTTGTTGCGAGATGAGAAAAGAGAATGTGCATTAGCTACACGCATGTTCATTTCATTTGTTCATAAGCTATTGTTACCACACCGTTTGATTTCCAGTTTCAACGTTTATGTTCTGCAAAAACTTTACCAACTTCGATTACGGATTTAAAGACGTAACTAGCCGCGATAACACATGACGGTTACCTTCGCTCTTAGTGTCAATTATGCAGAAGCAAAAGAACACAACATCTTTGCAATCAAGAAAGTTTTATAGAGGAAATTTCTCACACGTTGCCTAATTGTATTGTTGCGATCGGAAATCCCGAGCGGCATATGCGCAAAGCTTCGCACTGTGGCAGCAAGAAACAATAGAGATCACCCGACGAGATCACTCTATTGTTGCTTGTTCGCGCTACATACATAATGGTGTTATTCTTCACGCAAATCCCGTTCGTGGTGAATCACACAATCAACGCAACACCACCGGAGAGGTTGCAACAACATCCCCTCCTTTTTACAATGAACCGCACCGATCGCACGTTCTT
>JGI24022J15233_10005967_pt1 | contig 13082 bp, 12 predicted proteins | sample Ectturendosymbi2_FD_15233 | JGI IMG/M metagenome (IMG submission 15233)
ATACCAGGAAGCACTGATGCGGCAAGAAACGGTCAGTGAGCTCGCATCGTCGATCGGCCCGAAATCGCAAACACGTCGTTTCCGGCCAAGCGCGCATACCCCAAAGAGCTTTTCCCTACCCCATTGCACATCTAGTGGTGAAAGACAAAGGCAACTTCCGAAAGCGAAAGGTTTGAACGCAAGCAAACGAAAGCGGCACTAAAATTAAAACCAACTACCCAGGCGATGTCGACAGATAGATTCAAGTTGTTTGGAAAACCATACAGATCAAGCCGAAGCTTTTACTTACAAAGGTGAATAGCGAAACAACCCCACTGCACAGAACTCGCGTGAAAGTTGCCCTTTTCCACGTGTAGGTATCTTGTGCTGACTGTTTGTGATCGCAGACGATTGAATAAGGCGACCTTCGTCCCGGAAGCGATGCACACTGCGAAAAACATCAAAGTCTGTCATCACCTCATAAGGCAATCATCGCCCGTGCATTTGGATCGCCGATGAAACGAAACCATGTTGAGTTCCTGCGCTGCGGTTCTAACAAGGTAGGCTCACTGTGATGTGGCGAAAGAGTTCAACCGAATCGCCTGTTACGAACACAATAAGAACTGCGATGGCCATATTGACAAAAAGGAATACACCAGCAAGCGTTCAGCTTGATGGTGCCAGAGTGCTAAAACATAAAAAGTAAAAACAGTTCCGCCGTAAAAGTCCCGAAGGTGCTGGGAATGTGTAGAAGTTTCAAACTGGGCTGCAGCATATTTTTTATGAAACGAAATCCTTTTCACTGGGAAGGTTTTAACTCACATTTAAAAGCTTTTATATGTACTGAAAATCTATTGCTCCAGTGACTGCCATGCCTCTTGACAAGCATAAGTGTTGGAACGCTGTTGCGAGCGGTTGCAAAATTTCGAAATAGGACAAGGGAGTTGCGCTTGCAACCTTGGCGCATTTTCTTAACTTCCAAGTCAGAAAATGCGGCTTTGTTGGATCGGGCCACTGTGCACCGTCTTGCTGTACTAGAGCAAGTGGAACAACGAACCAACTCCTGCCTACTGACCAGTTTTACATGGTGGAGTAACTATATGTACCGCAGATTTCAATTTCATAAGTTCTTGTACCCCTGTTTAAAACCCTTGAACACTAACAGCACAAGCCACTCCATCGGCTACTGAAGATATCAAAAACCACAAGCACCAAGAAATTTAAACGAAGTTGCTCGTATGGATGTACCTTTTCAAGAACATTGTAAAATCTCGTTTTGCAGGTGGTGTGTTGGCGAAAGGGTGACGCTACGCATCACGCACATAATTCAATCGGAACCTACAATAAGGTCTCGTACTCCATTTTGTGACACACTGCAAAAGCAATCTGACTTCACTGCTTCAAGGTGACCAGGTTTTCTTCTCATAGAGAAACGCGAACAGCAGCTTCAAGAAAAGTATTTTGTGTAGGACCAAAATATTTATGCTCGTCGTGTCAAAGTGAGTGTGGTCTTAAGTTACAGACCCGTTAACCCGAAGCATTGTGCATGACAATGCTGAGGTCAAGATGACACACAAAGCAAAACCGATTTTCCTGTTTGACCCATAATCAACTTTACAGAGCAGTTAACCGTAGCAGAACCGAGGATGATCGCCAGTAAAAGGATCTGCCCAGCGCGGGGCTGTTGTGCAAGCAGTGTGTTTCTAGCTTCAGAACGTTTTGTCTGTGCGTCATCTGGACAAACGCCCATGGCGTTAAATTACATGCAGAAAGAAACTCGATGCAAGCTTGCATGTGAAATGAACGTGATGTGATGCAAATTGGTAAAACACAACTCAAAAGTAACGGAGGCACACAGGTTGGACGCTTTGATTTTCCCTGATACTATTCATATAATCCTAATCAACCACGGTACCTAAGTCTAACAAATGAACTACTGTACATGCAGTTTTTCGGCCCATGCTATAAACGCTCGCAAGTAATCCGCACCATACTAACAGTACACACAAACACGGTGAAAATAAAACTTACAATCTGCATTTTTAAGTGACTGCTTCTTTTTAGAAGGTTTGCTGATTACTTTGATCCGTTTGCTGTGAAACTGACCTACATCAGCCCCAGATCCGAAGAACATCTTCACGTTGAGCATGAAGTGTTTCCGCTTGTCGGTGTCCGATATGTATAGTGTTTTAGCCGTGCAGAAGTTCTGAACACAGAAAAAATCATCGTAACCTTTCGAACGTTTGCTCAAAATTACCATCGACTTATTCAGTGCCAGGGTTGAGAAAAACCCGGTTTAAAAAAAAACAACCCACCTGTTTCTTTTGTTTTCTTTTTCAAACAAAACGTTTTTTGTTTATTTTTTAAAAGAAACAGGTTTTCGTTATTTTTTTTAAGAAAAAACTCATTCTGAATTGTTTTTATTGCATCATGCAATATCACCATTTTCAGAACTACACATTGATAACTTGTTATACCTATTATGGCATTCAAAATTGAGGGTAAAGAAATGTACCCCATCTTTTTTCCACTCCCACACAACCTCTGCATTTTCACGTCAAGTTCATGTGCATGCCCTGCTACTTCAGCATCTATAAAGTGTATTTTTTCAACATATGATTCGGTATGATCCAACATCAGAAAAAGTTTAGGTGTAGAGAAGGCAGACAAATTGGTTAAAACGTTCTGATTTAACAGAACTGAAGAAGATAACCATTAAAATTTACTCAAACTGTTCGAATTATTCTTTTTTCTTCAAGTCCTTCAATCCTACAAATTTCGTTACTATTCGTTTTGTTTGATTTAAAAAAAATTACAATTAACTGTGCAAATGTGCTGCTCATTTTACTTTTTACGTCATCGTGGATTTTTCAAAGGAAAAGTAAAGAGTGGGTTTTATTGTTTTTTTTTTAAGTGGGCTTTTTCAAAAAAACCCGGGTGGGTCTTTTTGGGTCAAATTTTTTTTACATTAACCCTGTTCAGTGCAGACCCAAGGTTTTTGTATACGCTTGAAGTCAATCATTTTATAAATCCATGCGCGCAAATTGTGCTCAGGAAGCTTATTTTTTACTCTGCCGACATCACCACCTTCTGCAGCATCTAAACATTGAAACTGCACAATGCATCCCCCAAATCGTATTTTGGTGACTGTAACGTGTGAGCGTTTTTCATGGAAAAATCGACTCGCGGAAGTGCAATAGTGTAGAACAGTGTTTCCCACCTATTTTAGGCGTGCGGCACCCTACACAAGAGAAATATTCTTTACGGAACCCAGTTGCGAAACCATAGCAATTTGTTTTAATGTTTGATTACATTTTGAAAATAGTATTTTTAATGATATATTGAAAAACGCATTAGCTCGCGGCACTCTTGAGTACCGCAAATGGCACCCCGGTTGGGAACCTCTACTGCAGGTGTTTTTAAGGTGTTTTAGGGACCCGATTCGGGTCCCTAGAATTGAAAATCGGGTCCCTAGAATCAGAGAAAATTATCATTGGGTCCCTAGAATCAGCGAAATTGGGTCCCTACAGATCAATACCGGGTGCCTAACATTTTCCTTAAAAAAACCCTGCTCCAGTGTAGAACATCCTGCATCATTTGGTTTTGAATCTGCTTTATGCAGTTCAGGCACTTTGTCTTGACTATGCCGCATCATATGTTATGTGACATGAATACAAGAGAAACTAATGTCTTCCGCTGAATCACAACACAAAGTGAACAACTATATTGTCCCATAAGTTTCGTGAAATTTGCGTTAAACGAAGACCATATTTTAATGACATTTCTGTTTCCCTCTAAAAGCGCCGGAGAAAAGTGATATTTGCGCGATAGCAACCTGAAACACCCAGTTATTCTCAAATCTAAAACGTTGACCAAGCAAGGCAGATATAAGCATGTTGGAATTCACGTAACAATGAGTTCTCGACCTCGTTTACGATTGGTTGTGAGAGCCAGAGAAGGCATTTTTAATAAGCAACAAGCGACTGTTATCGCGTTGGTTTGAAGTTCATTGTTCAATGAGGTCAAAGCGGTGGTGTGTTCAGCGAAATGTTTGCCACCATGAGCTACTAATTGATAACGATCGGATATATTGCTTCATGCAGCAATTCTATCAGGGATACCACTGGCGTGCAACCGAACATTTTCTTTCTTCCAGTTTCGTTTTCTTTCATTGAGATTTTTTCTTTCGATAGAAAGCGTGCAAGGCATTCGATTAAAAATGCTTTCATGGAAAATGCCCTTTTGCTATGACCCTGGATGCGATTCTTCTCCAGAAAGCTTTGTCAGTGATGTCGTCAGTTCAAACCAGCAAGGCTCTGCCGAGTTTAAACCAACTTTGCCTTGCAGCCGCGAACAGCTCCGGCGGCACCCGGTGTCAAGCGAAATTTCTGACTTCACGCCATGTACGCATGCACAGAGTACTATTCTACATATCAAATACGCTGAGAAAACTGATGATTAGGGCTTAGAGTTTAGTGTTTAGGTAAGTGTGTCGGGTTAGGGTCAGTAAAAGAAATAAAATTGAGGTTTAACACAAAGTCCAATAATTTTCAATAGTTATAGTTATTCCCGTACTGTAGCTTGTTGTGGGTATCCGACATCTAACCAAAAGCTTTAATTTTTACAACACACATCAAAAAAGTAATCGACAGACTTTATTCATTTAATCAGAGAAGCAAAATAGCTGACAAAAAATAATAGGTCAGAAATTTCGCAGAAGCCAGAAATTCGCTTGACACCGGCGCGGTAAAAATAATTGCGAAAAGGGTTGCAATCACTGATCGCTGGCAGCTGCCTTGGTCATTCTTGAGCGGCATCGCGTACTCTCGCAGAACGACAAAACAGACGGCAATGCAATTAAAGCGATAGCCCTTTGGTCGCAGGGTTAAAATAATCGAATTGCACAGGCGTATAGCTGGGACTAGATGCGCTTCGTGATGTGGCGGCGGCGGTACAAGCCACAGATGCGCAGAAGCTCGAAACCACTACAACCCAATACAGGTCAACTGATCAATGATGATTTCTTATAACTCTGAACGGGACTAAAAGTCATCAGGCAAGTCGTAGGCTTGTGTTGTACCAGAAGTTTTAGATGGAATACCCAGTGCAAGCAGTGGTTGCCAGTTCATGCTTATCTGGAAGCGTTGACCTAGCTCCGTTCATACCAAGGTGTTGTTTGCGAAAGTTAGTGGATACAGCGCAAGGTGCTGGTTAGGAGAGATTTGAATGTCCACAAAATGCGACAATTCTGAACTTTGGGGAACGGTGCTAACGAGCAAAACTAACAGTAAAATGTGTCGTCAGAAGTTTTTTCACTATCACATCTTCCATTGTCAAGGAACGTTTGACATCTACGCTCACTTACTCTAAATTGTTCACAATTAACCAAGTTGTTTCATTGAAAAACTCACACAAAACCATTGCCACAACCCAGCATATGATTCTGTTTATTGCAGCATTTATCCCAAACCCTTTAAACTTGGACTGACGAATGTTTCCCTCCACTTCATATACGATCAGTAATCTGCACACTGACAAGGATTTAAACTTTAAAGTGAATAAGACGCATGGTCCATGTAACATGTATTATGTGCAAATGGTTTATACAACACATTTAAGTCGCCTACCTGCAAATGTAAATCATAAACAGCAATAACCAAGCAACGTTCCACAAAATCAAAGGATTGGTCGCAAGAAACGATAAAGAATGCTACTGCAAAAGTCGTTCTGCATGTCACAGCAACAGCTTCAGCACAAGAAGCAGGACAGTCACCGCGCGTAAATCAAACGCTAACTCGACGCTTGTCACAACAGAATATCGCTTCGTTCGCGCGCCACCGGGATTTATGTTGTCGGTTATAACAAGTCGACGACCCCGTCGGGCAAAGCCCGCCAACGTTGCACCACACACGAGGTTTCCACTCAACCAAGTCTTCAATCCTAATGTCGCACAACTCCATCGCTTAGCGCGTGCAAACGCACGGCAAAAAAACGCTGCCATAGTAACGTGGTTTACATAAACTTGGGGTGGGACGGTGAAAGATGTCTGCACTTAAACCTCTACTTTCAGCCCAACATACATTTGTTTTATAAATCTACAAAAAGCTAATCGTAACAGCCACACGAATATATAAAAAGGTAGAGAACTGTCGTAACCCGCCAAACTTGCGAACAATAAAAGTATAATTTTGCCCGATGTTTTCGTTGCATAAAAATGTCTTGATATGACAACCGTGAGTACTTTGAACTTTTACCCCTCGAACTTATTTGCCACTCGTGTAACCTCAAGCAGGTTGTTTTCTAGCACTGAGCCCTCTTCCGTCTTACACCACTGTGAACATTATTTACACGTTGGTAAATTTTTGCAACCACCACTCTAGCATACGACGCAGCATCCCATCAAGTTTTCAAAGTACATGTGGTGCTCGTTCCGTAAGTTTAGGGCGGATCAAGTCGAATCGTAAGAATATACAATGTAAAATTCAGACAACCGCTTGCCTCTCCACAGCAATAGGGTCTAACCGACAAATGGAGCTGATAACACCCGTTAACCGCATATGCGTACAAAGTTAAACAGGGTATGGAAGCAACGCCGAGACGAATACGTATTTCCGCTGGATATGGCAGTATACTGGAAGGAATGGGTGTCAGGTGGAAGCACATGGAAGCTAGCTTCCAGGGTTGCCAGATGAAAATTTCAATAAAAAGTCAAACGCTAAAAAATGCCAGAAAAAGGTCAAATCGATTGTTTACAGCCCCAGAAAAAAACAATTTTACTTGCGGTATTGCCATTCCTTTGTCACAAAAACATCTAAATTGCAAGCATATCATAATAATTTTTCTTCAAAATTAAGATTAAATCTTGCTTGGGTTTGTACTGGAGCACTGATCTTCCTTGATATTTCATGGTTTGTGAAATTGTACACTTTGGGTAAAGTGGCATCACAGTTTGCAAACTGATCCATCAGTAGCTTTCTGCGCCCATACAAAAGTCGTCTGCCAGTAACTCCTGTACTGACGACCAGAATCATAAGAGCCCTTCCACTTCGACGTCATTGTCGCATTTTTATCGCGGAGACGCAGACCTGTCTGCAAGCGTTGAGTTTGCTTAGAGCTTATACAACACACTACACAGTGCAGTGAGTGCACACATTTCCAGTGGTTACGCCACAGCTTAATTTCGAATCTAGTATCCCTCAAATATTACTAGTAACAGAATGCGGGCGTCTAATACAGCATTTATCACAAAAATTTTGCAAATGTGTTCCCGAAAAAATGGAATAGTAATATTTTCCTTCAAAAGAATCTATTTCAGCGTAAAAAGGCCAAAAAAGCCAAAAAGTCAAACAAATTCTTTAAGGCCAGCCAATTTGAGATGAAGCCAAACAAAGGCCAAAAGGCCAACTAAAATTTTGTAGGCCAACCAACTTGCAAGAGGTCAAATTTCTGAAGTTTGGCCTGAAGAAGGCCAATCTGGCAACCTTGCTAGCTACTACACCGTTTCGAAAACATAGGTCATGGTCAAAAAGCAAACGCTTACACCACTGCGTCACATCGAGACGGAAACGTATCACAGCAAAACCGATGAGGCTTTATGTTGTCAAGTACTGTACATTGAACCAAAATCTCATTTTTTGGGGTCATGTCCCAGTCAGTCACCTGCTTGTTCAGGAATATTATACCAGGCATGGTTGTATTACAAACTTGAGCAATACAGAAAATTTCCGACTCCGCTTCGAAAAAAAAGACGATTATCTCTTTGGGCGTGACACAAACGATTATAAGTTTGGGCGTGACACAAGCAAAGTGCAACATATTAACTATAGGTAGTGATTTCAATCATATTTTTATTTTTTTGGTAATGTGTTTTTGAACCATGGTCATATACAAACACAGACCGTGACATCCTGCACAGTTGGGTGCTGCCTGGAGGCCGACTGCGCGATTATTTGTGGCCATAGTTACGTTTATCACATTTTACCGGTATACACGTTTCTGAACATCAGCCCAGACATTGTAGACAAGGGCATGTTCTTTAAGTTCTTTAGTTATACTAGTGCTGCAGCTAACGTCACCGAAAAGTAACCAGCTTAGTTTTAATCGTAACGTTGCTGCACTGCAACGATTTGAGTTACGTGCAATGCAGCGTATAAGTTGCTGAACTTGTGCAATAAATGGTTGGGCGTTGAAGAGACAGAACCTGCTGTAAGACAATAAATCAAGTTTTTCCCGTTTTCTCCGGTTCTCCCAGTTTTAGCTGAAGGTAAAACTGAAGTGGGGGAAACCTCCTTGCCTTACCTCGCATTCGACAAATAAATTGTGAAGCCAAATAGTATCAATGGTACGGTATGTCATAAGTCGATCCAATCGTTGTTGTACATCAGCTATGCCCAACCCGCGGGCCGCATGCGGCCCAGTTTAGGTTTTAGCTGTAGCATTAAGTAGCCTATATACTGACAATCTGTCCTTCTTTTGATAATTTATAATTGGACATTTTTGATGTACGTGGTCCCCAATGCCACTTTAATACGACTGTACTGGGTGCTTGGAGATTTCCGTATGTCCACTGACACCTTGGTGCAAAAATTTTTACTAGTTTTTTATTTCTACCCTTGCTCCATTGGCACCAAACTTGCCTATGAAATCACACTTATGGAGTGGTTAAAGGTGCCAAACAGTCGTTACCATTGCAGTAGGATAGGAACCCTTTCAGTACATTAGCTTATTTTGCTAAGATCAAAGTAAGTCATTCAATGTCCGACCTTCATTAACATGTCATTCAATGTGCGGCCCTGGTTTAAGGTAGTGACATAATTTTAGGCTCAGTAAGCAAATTCGCTTGGACATAGCTGTTGTACACCATCTTCAGAACTATGAATTGCTCATTTAGTTCTACACGCCTGCAACTGCGATTTCCGTTGCAGCGGATATCGGGGATTGTAAGTTTGCCTGTCATTCTGTTGTTAGTACTTGCGCAAAAGGGATCTCAGCTACTTGTACAAGACCAAGTACGGCTGCAGCATTAGATGTCTTGCTATACTTGCATACCGCAAAACCCGCAGGGAATGTCTTAAATATCTTGGAGCCTGTTACGAAGCACATTTACTCAGGAAGGTTAAACCTAACCAAACACAGGTTTACCAGGTTTCACTTCTGTTCGCCAAATGTTGAAGAACATACGCCGCAAACTTGACCAAAGCGAACCGCTGGAACAGTTCTCCGCGCATACGTGAGGAAGTGTCAGGTTTAGATTCCTGATCGACCAGAAAACCAGATTATTTTCAACCTCTGTGGGAACAGCTGCGGTGACCACTCGTAACTCGGCGGTCTACACTGTGTCTAGTTTGACGAAAGTGACGCCAACAAGTTCACGCCAATGACCCGCTGATGTCATGTCAAGCGACCGCAATAGCACGCTAGAAATAAGCTGCCAAGTGTACTTAAGCCTAATGCACACCTTGCCGTCCAAGTGCAACTGCTGCATTTCTTGATCGCTACTGCCGATACCGATAAATGCGTGTACTTGACCGGAGTCGGGATTGCCATCTTCATCTTCCAAAAGTTTTTGCTTATATTTCCAACCGGGACCGTGTAAATACATGCACGGTGGAGGACAGAAAAAGCTGTAAACCAATTATCACAGTGTTTTCAACACACTTCAGAAGTATTGCTATCCACGATTACGGTTTGAAAACGCGCTGCAAAAAATAATTAAGATACAAAAAATTGCCGACTGCTGGTCCGTGAAAACCTTAAGATCACATTATTACAGAATACGCTACTTTTCTTTAGTGTTTTTCAGAAGACGTTTTCACCAAGAGTTTAACAGAAAGCAAAAAATCACTCACCGCTTTTCATTGCCGTACGATTTTTGCGCCACTTTGGCATGTAAGACTACAAGAGTTTGATCATTCCGTTCCTTTAGATATCTTCGCATTGCTTCCCTGTATCAACGGATGTTTGCGGTTAACAACGAAAGATACATATGACAAACAGAAAAACTATACAAACCGCAATAACCGTAGTCTACACACCTGGTTAAGCGTCTCGGCGGCCATTTCTCTCGTAGTGCCCTGCACGAAAATTGAGACGCTTTATCAACGAGGTTATTACATCTGAAGCTGAAACAGAAATCATATAAACTTGAAACACTCTTAAGTCTCAGAACTAGTTAAGTTGCTTTAACCCCTGATTATGACATCTCAATTTCCGTCGTATCAGAAACTTAACGCAGGTCATGCAATACAATATATCACCGACGAGGGGCGCATTGTATCTTACGGTGAAATAACTTTCCAGTCAATGGCTGAATCAATTGAACTGTACTCTAGTGAAAACAACGGCATGTAAATTTCAGACAATATGTTTGCAGATGCAACGTCCGTGCATGTGTGAATTTCAAACATTTAACGCACCAAACTCAGCGTTTTTAGGATCCACTATGGCGCGTATCACGTTCGGTCCAATTCGCCATTTAGCATCAACTCTGATAGCCACGATGGCATTTTCAAGTGTCCTAGCCTCGCTGTACAAGTTGCTCATTATTTAACGCGACGGAAACTGCAAATATTTCTGAAGCCTTCTTGGTGTCGCGTTTCATGCTGCTAGTTATTCACACATGAAAGAAACCGGTCGGAATGGGGTTGCTGCGAGTGTGGCAGGACTGCTGGGCGCCAAAAGGACTGTTTTCAGACATTTTGCAGAGAGTGCGCAACTGACGACGACCGACACACTTCCAGTTAAGCGCTGTTTTCATCGCATGCCTCAGACAATTGAAGCGGAATGCGTTTTGCAACCGCGGCAACGTAAGCAGAAACGAACGTTGGCGAAGCGATCACAGAAACGCAACCTGCGCCATGACACACTGTCTGACGTAGAAACGATGCTGTTGTTTGCGGTAGATGATGCAACTGATCGACGCCTGCAAGCGACGCACCACCATGTCAAACATTCGTGAATCAAACAACTGCGTGACAACAATCAAAACTTTGCAGCAAGAAATCAACGAACGCGATCTAACGAATTTCTATAATGGACGCAATAAAGTAATCTGCAGAAAAATTTTAGAACTTTTATTCCCAACAAACGGTTTACAACCCAAATCCTTTGTACACTGTCCTCACGTGCGTACACAGCCAAAAACTCGAGGCTTTTATATCCTCACTTTTTGTAAGTTTTAGCAAGACTCTAGACCACAACGTCGTACAACTGACACAAGACACAATATCAGTTCTGCTATGCCATTTACAACGTTACATAAGAGAAAGTGATTGAAACGAGATTGAGCAGATCGAGGAAAATGCCATTAAGGTGACGCTGAGCAAAAACCTAAAAAATACTGAAATACTCAACGGGCATTAAAAGGCCAACTGATGCTCTGCTGCCCGATAATTCTCGTCGAGGCAATTATCTACTTTCATTCCTTGCTTTGTTGGCTTCCGGATAAATGCTTGTTTAACTATGGTTTCAAAATTGCTAAACCCGTGTTACGAAAGTAGGAACAGAAAATAACAACTAGTGGAACATCGACTGTGCTGTTAGAGGTGAATCGACTTATCACACGTAAGCTTTGCTTGCAATTTTCAGGACTGAGGATGCGTAATTTTACGTGGCATCGATTTCCTATTACAAATTTACTGATCGATTCCTTACTTATCCCCACTGTGGAGAGTACGTACTTGAATACTACCAAATTTATTACTTGTTTGCTCCAACGATTGACAGCACTTCCATTCAAAATCAGTATAAATCATGCAGTTAATCTACACTAATTTGCAACGTGAAAACAAATAAGCCTTTTTTTTAAATCAAATCAATCAAGCACCAAAACCAGTTTATGTTTTTCTACTTCCTGATTTGTTGTACTGGCTATCCTTGGCTATTCAGACTTTTCTAAACGCGCGGAAATAACGTCTATCGAAAGGAATCCTTTCGCAGCTAAGAATCAAACACTACGATCTTATCAGATTACATACTGCACCTACTATGCAGGCATCATCAGCTCTTATTCAAATAGATGAAATTATGTAGATTTCAACAATCAAACTCCACTTAATCGACGTAAGTTTTCCCACAGATATAAAATCAAGATAAAACAAATTTGAAACAATGACTGTTAGCACAAGTTTTCTGCCGCAACAATTAAACCACCATGTATGTTCAAATTTACGCTTGAAGTGTAGTGTCAAGCAGTATTAAAATTGACATTTAATTAATGTGCGTATTTATGAAGTAGGACTTTTGTTATTTTCTTTCCAATTCTGTACCATACAACTATATGACGCTGCCACGAATCAAATATGTTTGCTGAAAATTTACATGTTTGTCGTGCAAAAAAATGGGGTAAAAATGTATAGCGGTCCACTAGGTGAAACACGAACTTTCTTTTCCCCGACCAGTCACGGAACACTGAAAATAGCAATATAAGGTTCAGCACAATAGAAAAAGACAACCGTGTACGGCAACACCACTCATTCTCAAACACCACTCCTTGTCAAAAGCACAAAAGTATACTTGGGTCTTTGGATCGAACTTAGACGGTAAATCCTCACTGACCGCGTAATGGGCATAAATTGTGACGAAATGCTTAAGGCTATTAGAATCAGTAGCATTCATTAAATGAAAATGGTCCACCTCAGGCAAAGAAGATTTTAACAACTTTACTCCACCGTCATCAAATTCCACCACCACTGATAAGCAACTGCCTTCAAATTTCAAGCACAGAGAAAATTTTATTAGTACTGCTACGATTAAACGTATCCGTGAGATATTTCAGCTTGGTGCTGTTTTGTATGACTAATCTTTAGAAGTCATAACGTGTTAGATAGCTTACAGTTCTTGTTATACGGGCACTAGGATACTTAGTAATTTTCAAAAGTTTGCTTATACAGTAGCACGTTTTCAAGGCCAAGACTGGTGAAGTAATCGACCACGAACCCCTACGCCACCATTTCTGCAGTTGTCAACCAACAGCGAAATCACACACGGTGAACGCAACAACACTTGGTCATGCGCCGCACGACCGCGGAATTTTGGGTTTTGTCAGCTTAAACGCAAGCCGCTTTTCACTGGCACGCGCATACGACCATACGACGCGGTAAGGC
>JGI24022J15233_10005972_pt1 | contig 13078 bp, 5 predicted proteins | sample Ectturendosymbi2_FD_15233 | JGI IMG/M metagenome (IMG submission 15233)
TTATTAAACTTATTCGTCGAGTCCGCAGCGAACGATCAAGCGACATACAGTGAATGAAACAACATGAGCGATGTCAACCGAACAGCGACTTCTGAACAAAGGTGGAGGCGCAAAGAACCAACGCCACGTCGCAAACAATCAACGCAAGCCAAACAATTAACGGCGCGCAACAAAAATGCACTCGCGCGTGACACTACAAGAAAACAAAATAACGCCAAATAGGACAAAGTATTTGTGATTTGGCATTTATTTTACTTCGATAAAATAAATCAATATCAAAAATTTGTTTTTTGTTTGTTAATTAATTACAGTTTGAAAATTTAAAACCAAAGAATTTCACTGGAACTCCTAGAACCATTCACGTAAAAGCTTGCAATAAAGAGTTTTTAATGAATAGTAACCTACCACAGTAGAACTCGTCTAATTCGTCAATTCGCTTAAATCGTCACTTTTTCGTCGGTCCCGGCAGAATCCCTACCTTTTGTGTACATTTCTGTTCGCCTAATTCGCCATCGTCTAATCCGTCACCTCTTTCTATCCCTGAGAAGCGTTTTGTTCGTCTAATTCAGAGGTTCCCAACCTGGGGTACATTTGGCAATCTGAAGGGGTACATTTAACGTTAGCAGTAGAAGAGAAATATATATTTAAATATCTTTTACTTCCAAATATTTATAGATATATCGGTAAATACTACTTTCAAAAGCCATTATATGCTTATTGTTAAATATATCTATGATTAATCGTGATAAAAAAATTTGTCATAAGAAATTTTAGGGGTACATGTTCATCTGTCGAAATTCTGTAGGGGTACATGGTTATCTTTCGAAATGCTGAAGGGGTACATGCTCGTCTGTCGCAATGCTGAAGGGGTACATAGTCAGAGAAAGGTTGGGAAGCCCTTCTAATTCGTCATTTGCAGTTTCGCTTTAGATGTCTAAGCAGTTAGTACGTGTGGGAGTTCAAACAAATTAAGGACCTTTATCTGAGAATTGCTGCGCCTCGAAATTTGTTTATCGAATTTATACACGAGGTGCGAAGCGTGACCCGAATCCCCATTGAGAGAACGCGGAAAAGTTTATTAAAGATTTGAAAGGTACATTTGTACTTGATTAAATGCAGGAGTCCAGATAGAGCAGAGGAATTAATTGTTGTATGCAACCATAACGTCATAAACTTGTATTTTACTGCAAATACGAGCACTATGTATGTATACGTGTTACTATGACAAAGTATACGAGCTTCTATGATAGAGTTTTCACCTGTTTGCATAATTCGTAACTTTTTTCTAATCCCCTTGAGGTGACGAATTAGGCAAATTCTACTGTTACTTCATCGCACGTAAGCGTGCTTATTTTTTGGTTTAGGGAGATGGTAACCCTGAATATATGAAAGCGAAAGGACGACAAAATGCAGAAAAGGTGTATGAATTCGATTCTATGCAAAACACAAGCACATCGACATCTCTCTCGATATTCGCCTCAACACAGGCTCCAGAAAACGCCGTCTTACTCGTGTCATCCTCTTGCTTGTCGCCTGCTTCAGCAAGCTTTCCTGACGCAGCGTCAATTTGCTGGCTGCATTCCTTTATGACATCCGAATAGCGTCCCTCCGAAATTGCGATTTTTGCACGAATGTAACCACTGAAAAAATTGAAATAATTTGTTTCTGTCAAATAACGAACGAGACCAGAGCTGAAACCGATATGACAAATGCATCTTCACTACAATACTTCCTAAACATTAAAAACTCGGCTAGAAATCCGCGACTAGCTGAAATTTTCAGCGCCGCACAAAATTAACCGCAGTTCAATCACACGGACAAGTCAATTTAGTCGACGAACAGAAAGCTGCATGCATCCCCTTATTGCAAACCTGTTTGAAAACTTCTGAACGATTAGTAACTGCCGAAGCAGCAGCCATTGAGGCATGTATGCCAGCAAGTGAGGAGTTAAAATACAATCGCAGATCCATACAGCAACTTAGGCTCCTACTGAACGAATATCTTCTATCTGCGGTTGCAATGGTGACAACCTTGAAAGAAGACCAGAACGTTGTACAGGCATCTTAAGCTCAAATGCCTTCAGCGTTCAAGCTACCAGCACTAAAACATTTGCAAAGAACTTCCAAGGCATCGACAGTGCCTGCTAACATTATTTTGTCGGTTTGCTCCAAGTAGCTTAAGCATCTGCTTTTGACACGTCCCAATTGGCGCAGTTCCGCCTTTTGAAGCAAACCATGGTGCGCAATTCTGTCTGTCGCCTTGTATATTGGCAATAACAATTAATGTAAAATTGGCAGAATGTAAACAGCAAACACTTGCTTGTGAGATGCTTCATCCTTTTGATCTTGTGTAACTTCGGTCGAAATAATATCATCTATGAAACTCCCGAAATACTGTTTAATAAACAGGCTCGACGGCATCAAATAACTGCGATTCTGTAAAAAAAAAACAAAGCGTGTACACAGACGATAGCCGGCAAAAAATATTTTGCGGAGAACCTTTCATGAACGAAAGCCTACAGAGGTTGTCAAGAAAAGTGAATTAGGAAGGTGAGATGTGTCTCAAACACTGATCAAACTGAGCCTGCAATAGAAGGTTATATGACAGTCGCGTCGCATACCCAATAGCAGTGGTTCCCAACCAGGGAGGAATTTCACGAGTTCACGGGAGGAATTTCCACTTAATAGTTAAATAACCTTTTCATTGTAAGTGTTGTACTTATTTTTAAGTTGACGTTGGCTCTTTCAATTAGTTATATCACTTTATAATCGTGTGTTATTTAGCGGACTATCACACGTTTTTGTTGACAAACCTTAGTTCCATTATTTGACAACAATCAGTTTTTGTCCCACTTTTATTAATCAAGTTATTGTCGTCAACAAAGACTATTGTTCCAATTGTAGTTAATACTAATCTACAAACCCGGTGAGGGGAGGAACGAAAGTTCCATAGAGGGGGAATGAAAAGTTCCACAATGAGCAAAGGGAGGAATGCATCAAAAAAGGTTGGGAACCACTGCCAGACAGGATAGAAAACTTGGTGGATAGACTAAGAACAAGCTCGGAATCAAACAAAAAGCACGACCACCTAAAAGCGAATCAAAAATATGAACGAGTAAATGCTGTTCACCATTTTACCTCAATGAACAAAGCACCTACTAATTTTTATCTATCAACTAATGAAAAAAACGCTTTGAAAGCAATGATGACAAAGCGTGCGACTGCATTCAAAGAGATGACACCAACGTTCTCCTTGCGCAACTGCTAAGATCCCTCTGCGCAGTTGCAACAATGCTTGCAAACAATGCGCAGTTGCAACAAAAATTGTGATTCAGCGCACCCGCTTGTTTTTCCGCGCAGCATTATTAAAAATTGGAGGGAACATTGGATGACACTTGCAAAAATTGTTCCGAAAGTTCCTTACTGACGCTTCTCAACACCAGAAGCATTGGGCACAGAGCAATAGCAATCACTGTCAAAGACAAGAAAAATAAAATGTTTTGCAGCATAGGTGAAAAATTGGTGAATCTAGCACAGCGAAACCACCACCACATATTGTTACCTTGTATTTTACGAAGCATATTTACGAAATTTGAAAGCCAATAGCAAAACTACACCCAAAATCAGTTACCCTAAATTTTTCAGCAGCTTTTTCTTTTCCGATTTTCTTTAATACATCGTCCGCATAAACCATGCTGTTCGGGTTTTGAAACCCCTCCAAGATGCAAACTGTTGTTATATCTGCACGAAAAAACGGAGTAAACAATACAGAAATTTCTAAAAACTACCAACACTTTGTTTACAGGCCAACAGAAACGTATTTTATTGAATCACCTTCCAGACAATCCTCCTGTCTTCCCAACTTTTCATACGACTTTGATCTTCTGAAAAGAGCTTTCACATACCTTTGATTCAAAGAAATAGCAGCCGTGCATTCGTCGATAACACCTTGCCAATTTCCCTACAAAATAAAAGCCCAATTGCTTGAAACTTAACAAACAGATAACTTCCCAATCAAGTTGAAAACACTTGTTGGCAAAACGAAAGAAAGCCTTGAGGCATTAAAATCTAATCCATGCAGAGCAACTTGGCACTTGCTCCGCATTTGTACAGCTCAAGAAGTTGCAACTCGAAATAACTAATGGAATCGAACAGATATGCTGATTGTAAGGACAAGGACTCGGTCATCTACAAAACACAAGAACAAAACGAGTGTGCACTTTTTTCACGAAGAAATCAACGAACTTCCCAGTCAATATTTTTTATTTTTTTAAGAAAGGGTCGGATCATCCCAGCCCAGGAGCATTTGACCATCCTACCTAATTTATAGCGCACGAGGCTCATGAGCACACGCCAAGGATGCACACCATTTTCGGTGAAACGCTGCTTTTCTAGTGTATCCTCGGCATCAGAACTGTGCAAAGGGAACGATAGGGTTATACAGGGTTCCCACACATTTCTAGAAATATTTTTCCATACTTTTTCAATACCTTTTCAATACCAAATTTTAAAAAATCAATACCATTACTTCCCTTCATTTATCAAAATGAAACTCAATTTTGCACACTGCATTAGTGCTTTGCCTCCAGTAAAACTCTGCTCAGATACTTCAGAATTCTTTTCCATTTAGAATTTCCATAGTTTTTCAATACCTAATCTACATTTTGGCCAAATTCAATACTTTTTCAAGGTCTTGAAAACCAGTGTTGAAAATCAATACTTTTTCAATACTTTCAATACCGCGTGGGAAACCTGGTTATATAGGGTCTGCCATGTTTCGACATAAAATAGCGGATCGGATAAGGAACCAAGGTTGATTAGGTTGCCACGGGAACGAAACTGCATAAGCGAAAATAAAATATCCCAATCTAAGCTGCGTATAATACCACTTTGCGGCTCAGAAACAGGTTGAATACAACAACTTCAGGTTCAAGAAAAACGTGTACACACTATAAGTCCCTAGAGGTGCGAGTTCAAAATGTTTAAAGATTGTTATTTATTTTTTGTTAATCAACCAATGCACCAGTTTAAGAGCAATTTGTGGGTCAGAACAAAATAATTTATCAATGCCGAAGCACAAGGTGTGTTTATGCTACGTTAAATTCCTACCATCTTTTCCATCGCAGCAGCTTTATTCTGGTGGTAAGTAGACTTTTCAGTGCTATGGTTGTCTGGACACACATTAATAGCTTCAGAATATCTTTTTATAGCTTCTTCATATTTTCCTTGTTTGAACAACCGGTTGCCCTCATTCTTTATCTCTTGTGCTTCCTGAAACTTTGACTATCAAGTAGAAAAACACCGTTATGTGTTGACTACAAAAGCTATGTAATCAACCATCCCTTCACTCAGATGCAAAAATGAAACAAATTCTTTAGCTCAGGCCTGCACAACATGCGGGCCGCATGCGCCTGCGCGAGCTTTCTCAATTGCAGAAAATGTTGCAAAAAACCAACTTCAGATAATGAATTGTTGGTTCAGAAATTATTCCAAACTACAATGACATATATACTTTTGTGGTGCGCGGAAAATTTATGTTGATCAATTTGGTCCTTCGAGCTTTGAGTCGTGCAGGCCTGTTTTAGCTTAACAATCGCCATCAAAAATAGTAAAACAAACGTAGTACTTTTGCTGGCTTTCCTTCAGGTTTTGCGTCTGCAATGTCTTCATGTTGCTGGGGACTTGAACTTCCTTCTGGATCAAACCTTTGCGAAGAACTACTCTCCTTTTGTGTCAAAGAAGCTGGTTTACGACTTTGGTATAGATAGTACATGCCGGCACCACACACAGCAATAGGAATGGCTGCAACAACCACATATTTCCACGATGGCCAACTTTCAGAGCCTACATTGTCAGACATGTTGTGTAGCACTTGTACAAAGCTACTGCACACACAGTAAGAACATTACAAAATTGTCAAACGAATTTGTCATTATTGGTTTGGCATTGCTGCTAATTCACCATACTCAACAGATGTAAGATAAACGCATAATGTTTAGCAAGCATATCACCATGAAACACTGGCAAAAAGCATGCAAAACCACACACAAAAAGTCACAAATGTTATGAGTCTTATTTTTTAAATCACAAACTGTTCTAACTTTTATAAAATGTGGAAAATTGACACCTTTTCATAGCATTGATTGTGCTGATATTCTGACTGACTACAACCTTTGAGTTTTGCTGCACAATACACATTGAACTAGTTCTGTTTTCACTTTTTACTTTGAAAAAGGTTATACACTGACCTGTCACAAAATTCGTCATTGTGCATATACAGCTTATGTTGCTACTGCAATTACAGGATTTGAAAACTGTGGACTTAAATTCACGATGGCAATTATATTATTAGATTAAACACTAGCATAGATTTCTTTATGCTTTAATATTAGTTTAAACAAATTAGGTCAACATCTAGCAGATCTATATATGCTTTAGTCATATATTCAGTTGCTACAATGAATTGTGAGGACCTCAGCCTAGACAAGTTCATGCTTATCAAATAAATGTTTAACTCACTTAAAGTCTAACTCACACCAAAGGTAACACAAGTGACACTCATAACCTGGCATTTCTATCTACAGGATGTCTATTAATCTCACCCTGGAAGATCAACTTCTTAAAATCCTCATTTAGTTTGAGCAACAACTCTTCACTGATAGTCAGATTTGATTCCTCTAATTCAGAACTTCTAAGCCATTTTTCTTTCATTTATGCATGGTAAAGTTTTAAAACTACAATTTAGCCCACAGTTTTTACGATTCTGCATCAGCAGAAAACTCACATACACAACGAATGACAAAAGTGATATATTCAATTTCAACAGTCCACAAGTCATAGCCTATAGGTAATTACTTTGGATCCAAATTACAAAGTTTGGAACTGTATGAATACTGTACACCATGTCTTTGTAAATTTAACCCCAAATCATTCATATACCTTACAGAATTCCATCAAGCTTATTTGCAAAGTCCATCGTCTAGTGGTGCTGTTGTCTTTTATTACGACTTTTATCTTACCGTCATGGGACACTGTGTTTCCATGGCCACTTTACTATGCTGAAGGGACAGCTCAGTGACAATATACAGAAGTGATTTTGGTGACGCAGTAGAATACTAGACCAACAGCAGACCTAGTAAGCAAAGTGGATGAGTTTTGGCTGAGATGGCTTGTGTGAGGCAAGTTGCTGGTTTCTCTGGTGGGTCTAAGGCTGTGTACTTTGCAGATGTGAAATAAGATGCCAGGGTAGAATTGAGGTTCACTGATGAAAGTAGATGTAATACTAATGTAATTTTGCATGTAATCATAAATCAGAAAAGCAGAGGCTTTGTACAGCATCACTGTATAGATCAGCTAGGTGCGTGGTAATCATTGAATTTCTGGTATAAGCTACTGTGTTGTAGGGTCAGCAATCACTGGCAAATGGCCTGGTGTCAGTCAGTGAGAAGTTTGCTAGTGGGCCATGCATAACCAAGGCCAAACTTCACCAAAAATTGCAACTTTTTTTGATAAATAGATGTGTTTGCTTCTCCATGGAAAATCCTGCACTTAGCCTAGGGCTAGGCTTCATGATTCCAACAATATTTGCTTCAATTCTAACATTGCTTTGATCTTCACATAGTCATGAATACTGAGTAATGGCCAAAATTGTTCTCTTACAGAAAGTATCAAAGATGATTTCATAAGGAGTTTACAGGGTGACACTGTACTGAATACTTTAGATCAGTGAAAATTTATAGATCCAGGCAGATATTACCTCCATTTCACTACTGATTACATTACTGATTTGGCTTGGTTGTGCACTGACAATGTAAAGCCAGCATAATTACAGAGGTTGTCAAGAACAGTGAATTAGGAATTTTTAAGCTCCCAAATACAGGGCCCTGCAACTCCTTTATAAGTACACCTTACGACATAAGGATATACTTGTGAATATGGAATTGGAAAAAACAAAATAACTAAAAATGTGATGTGAGACTTTATATAACCAACCTGACACAAAGGGTGATAATTTTTTGCGAAGTTGGGTCCAACTTATTGCATCACTTGGGCATACTTCATAGCTTTACCTAAAAGATTATATGCAAAGAGCAACACTACATTAGCTTTAGCAACATCACTGTGTCTCTAAGAAGTTGCCATTGCATTAACAAAAATAGAAGCAATGGGCTATATCAGTATGTCCAACCCGTAGCCTGCAGGTCACATGTAGCCCAGTCAAAAGCTTTGTGCAGCCCAGTTTAAGTTTTTGCTGTAGTGTAAGTAGCCTAAATACTGATACTCTGCCCTGATTTTTAAATTTGACACAGATGGTCCTCAGTGCTACTTCATCACATTTGAACTGCATACTGGGACCTTTCCATATGTCCACTGACAGCTTGGTGCAAAATTTTTACTAGTTTCCTGATTTCTACTCTTATTCAATTGGCATTAGACTTGCCCATGAAATCACACTTACAAGTGTGGTCAAACATGCCAAACAGTTGTTGTCATCGCAGTTACAATTCAAACGCTTTCAGTACATTAGCTCAAAGTCATTGAATGGGCAGCCCTCATTAATACTTCATTCAATGCCGCACATTGAATGACATTAATGAGGGCTGTCCATTCAATGCCCTGGTCAACACCTTCAGATCTAGGATTTCATCTTAACACAGCAGTTAGGCTGTCTTAGCCGCTGCATAGCTCCGTTGCCGATTGTGCTAGAGAGCTGTTCAAACCCAGCTATACTGGTCTTACAGTGAACTAGATCTTCCATGAAGCACATAAAACCAGTAAACAAAGTAATTGTAATATTTCAACATTAAAATAACCAGGGTCACTGAGTTAACAATAACTAAGATGTTACAATCTGTCTAAGTTAACAATATCTCAGTAACAGTCACTCAGGTGATCCAGCTAACTTGCAGTTTATAACAGGTCTGTGCTGCAAGACGTTTTCTACTGTGGCAGTACAGGTTACTTTACAATATGCAAGAAGCATGTCAGACCTAAAGACATATCTGACACTGCATTCCTATAGCAGTTGAAGAATTGAATCTGGTTAAAGTAGTGGGTTTTTCAGCTTGGTAACAGACAAACACATATCGTGCTGGGTTAATTCACAAAAAAACTGATATGATGAAGAACTTGGTACCGTTATAGCAAGCAAACTTCATCCAGGTAGTTGTTACAACCAGATAATTTCATGTACAAAGTAAGCACACTTTTGTGCACATTTCATGCTTTGAGCAAGATCAATGATCTACTTCATTTAATGTGTTTTCCTCTGACACATGTCCACATTACTGTGGAGGTTGGTCAAAGAACACAAAATGCTGAGTCATCACACATGACAAGGTAGATGTTAGTTGGTACATGCAGGCAATAACAAAAAAATAACCATCCATACTGAAATTGCAAGGCTTTTACAACAAATACTAGTGTGTGACATGCAAAGGTTTGGGGCATGACATGAAAAAATTGTATCCATTTCTGTGCCACTTTTAGAGTTGCACATGAATACAAGACTTACCTTGGAAAAATCTTAGCAAAATTGCCATGTGTAAAAAAAACTAGTAGAATGTCTTGTGTGCACAGAAATGATTATTTCACGAGGGGGAACAAATACTGATACAATGCATCAGCAACTACAGCATTTGGTATCATCATACAAATTAAACAGAAGTGTTACATAGTGGGAAGATTTGAAGACTTCAAAAAGCTGTTTATCGAAAGGAATCAGTTCCCAGCAAAGAATCAGACACTGAGACCTTTCAGGGTATATATACTTCACCTACTAGGTAGGAATCAACTCTTATTCATATAAAATCTTATTTCATGAGTTCACAGGGTGACGCTAAAATAAAGCATCACACATTTGAAAGTGAGCAGGCTTTAAAAAGCATCACACGTTTGAAGTGAGCAGATAAAAAGTTGGATAAAAACGTACATCACTGAACAAATGCATGCAAAATGTTTCTGATTTGGCCTTCAAATGTCCTAACAAATTAATGACTAAAAGTGATCAGCACATGAGCATCTATTAACCATGAAAGGCTGTTTACTAATGACAAATATTGAAAAAATGCATAATTGACATGAAATCTATTTCTTAGTGAAACACTTTAGCTGCTATGCCTTTGTGGTACATTGTCACTGAACTGTGGATATGTGCAGTTAGAATCTTCACAGAGTTATAAAAGCACAGCATGACAGACATATTCCTTGCCCTACTTCTCTTGCTGGACAAACTATGAATGCAAAATACTTAAAATCTTATTCAAACAGATATGCAGATCAATTAATTAGCAAATCAAATGGGGTAAAAACACAACTGCACAATTGGCCTTTCTGCAGTTCCACTAAAAATGAAATTAACTTGAAATTTACTTTCTATCAAAAACTTTACAGAGAATAACAGGGTATGTATCTTCAGCTTTCCAAATTTATGAAAATATGAATTAGATAAAAACCACAAACACTGAAAACAAGAACAATGAAGACAAAAAAATATTGTGCCCTATACAAGACGGATATATCCGTCAATAGCAGATCTTGGTTGCAGATAGAAAATGACGTTAACCAAAGTTGCAAAAATCGATATTTTACAGTAAGCAATGACACCGCAACGGCAGTAAAAATATTATTTGTTCCCAGCCTGGATCCAATTTAAGACACCATTGGTCTCACATCAAGATTATTCCATTATTGATAACAAGCACCAGTGGCACCCAAATTTATGTTTGAACAGTTGCGAAAATATAAAAAATAAAAGCATCGCAACTTTTGACCATTATGTGATTGTGGGAAGGTTATATTTAATTAAAATGGGGAATAATTTTTTCTCCTTTTTCTTCACCTTTGTTTATTGTATAATGTGGTATTTTCACTCTGATTACGTCATCACATATCTGTTAACAATATCCGTGCTGACAGACATCCCTTTTTTACATTGTAGCAAAAGTAACTTTTGAAAGGAAGTACAGGTACACAAACGTTGAATCACATGCACAACATTATGCATTCATTTTCGAAACACAGATGATGGGCAAGCAATGCATCATGATGAGTTGAGGGATGACACAGATAATGATGAACAAGAATTATGCAGGTGGCAATGGAGTTTACAGGTAAATCAAGCAGAAGTGTATCATTTTTTGCGACAAAATAATGGTTCACATGGTCAATAGATCACACAGCATTGTGTAGAACAGTGGTTCCCAAAGTGGGCGGCACCACCCCTTGGGGGGGTGAGAAACACTAGGGGGGTAATGAAGCAGAAACGGGCAGTTGGGGGACGATAGGAGACCCAATTAATAATTACATTTGTTGTCTTACTAACTTTGAGTGACCAAATCTCATGTAAAACAGTATGATCAATAAACATGTATGCATGTAATTTGTAAACAAAAATTTAGCATTTTACTGAATTTAGTTTTGTAGTGAAATGGACGAAAAGATTGTGTTGATATGTGTGCTAGGCATGGTAGGGGGGTGATAGAAATTCGTTTGTCAGAAAAGAGGGCGCTAGCAAAAAAAGATTGGGAAACACTGGTGTAGAATATAGGCTAATGTGGAAACTATAGCATTATTTACAGCAAATTTCTACACAGCAACGAACATTCACTGGTTCCTTTGTCACAAAGGATTGGTGAAAGACCAGGTCATCTAGTCTTCCAACCCTGCAATACAACTTTCAGTACTATCATAAGTAGTCAGTGAATAAAAAAGACAAGGCGATAAAAAACAAGACACATGACATTTACAGATGAGTGTATGCCTATGTGCACATAGTTTAATGAGATATTCAATTTCACAAGTGTGGAAAGAATAAACACTGAAATTAATGTACATTTGTTTGACAATGCAAATGTTTACATGACAAAAAAACAAGGTGGAAACATATCAAATGACTGACAGATGAAGAAGATTAACCCCCATTATGAAGAGAAGCTTTACAGTGTTTGTTAACACTTTAGTGTCTGGCTGGTTTCGGGGATTTTAGTGAAAAAAACACCAGATTGCACGTGGCTTTGCATGCACATAACTCGAGTGCAGAAAGTGGTAGAGAGCATTCAAAGCCTCAAAAGACATGGCAAGTCTGCTAGCTAGTCTGCTCTCGAAAAAAATTTTTCAGTTGGTAGGTGCGGCTTTTTTTGTGAGTGACGTCATAAGTGGAGGACTTTTAGGCCACCTTGGCCCACTTCACCTGGCCCTGGGCTCAAACCGTTAGATGGTAGTATTTCGCTGTTCAAAGTTTATTGAAAACTAGGCTATAATCCGAGTCTTTTGATACTTTGGATGACCTGCCGCAAACCAAAAAATTTTTTTGAGTACAGAGTAGAAGAGTGGCAGATCCATTTGAGCCATTAACACTTTGAGAGCCGGCGTACGATATATTCGTGCTTGGATTTCGGCCTAAAAAACTGCAGTTTTCGGTTGCCTTACCAACGCCCTAGCTCCTCCGCCGATTGCGCTAGAGAGCTGTTGAATGGCTCAAACGGATCGGCCAGTCTAGTCGATTACACTCGAAAAAAAATTTTTTGGTCGGGGGGTGCGGATTTTTTGTGACCTGAATTAGCAAGTACACTAATTCGGTAACTCAGTTACACAATTCAATTGATAATGGCTCATTTGTCTGTCGTTTATGAATCACAAATAAATCAATTAATTACATAAGTTTCAGAAATATCGTAGGCTTATTATAATGTAGATTTTAGCTAAAGCTACTTGTCTGAAAGGCCGCTGGGGCATCCAGGATGAATAAATGTGGAGTGTGTCAGGACACTGTTTTCGAAAAACAGGAGGCCCTGCAGTGTGATGGAGAGTGCACACTGCATGTGTGTCGGAATGTCAAGTGAACAATGAGACATTTTGTGACGACTATGATAGATATAACGTGCTGCAATGGCTATGTGATAGCTGCAAGGAGCAGAATAAGGAAACCACCCTAAGTGGAATGCTCATCACATGGGGCAAGATGAAAGACTTAAAGAAAATAAGAAAAAGTCTTGATTCGGCATATCAAAAAATTGTAAAATGGAAAAAAAACTATATGCAAATCCCAAGAAGAAAAGCTGGAAAAACACTAATTGCAG
>JGI24022J15233_10005974_pt1 | contig 13077 bp, 6 predicted proteins | sample Ectturendosymbi2_FD_15233 | JGI IMG/M metagenome (IMG submission 15233)
GTACGAAAAAGAAAGCAAGCAGAGTGGCACCCAGCAGATAAAATCCGTAATCAAGATCAGCGCAACTAATTTATGCATCTTTTCATTTTCTTTCGATTTTACAGTTTGCGTCCCCTCCTCGTTTTCAGGCTCATGAGAGTGCCGTGAGAAATGGGAAGAAACTTGATTCAAGTAGCACTTCAGTACGTTACACCCGTTATTATTTGATGTTTTACACAAAATGTAGACGTAACAGGTTGCAATGTAAGCAAATGCAACAAAGTTACATGAAACTATGATCAACGTATAAATATCAGATCGTTGATTTAAACTGACCATGTAGTTCACACCACACCAACCTTGCTTGTTGTAAAATCCCAACAGAGTCTCGTTACCATACAACTGTAATTTTTTAGCCAATGTGATTAAAACACTCCAAGATGGCGATGCAGGAAGAACACAATCGGCATCAGAAGCATTTAGTACATTCGAAACAATTCGCTTCAGCCTTTCGTAGTTTACTGAGTCATGTGTTTGCCTGGTTACATTGGAAGGTGATGGTGATAATATCTGAAACTTCACTTTTTTCACAAAAATTTTCTGCAACTCATCTGTATTAATCACAGGAATAAGTGCAAGCAGCAACCAAACGAACCAGCACAAGGCTGCGCTTAATGTTGCTGTTCGCGACTTTACTTGCACATACGGCTTCCTTACACTTTGCAAACGAAAGGAAGCCATGATAACCAGCATTGTGACAGAAACTTGGCTTGAAATGAAATGCAGTATTCCAAGAAAACTGCAAAGTGACGTGAAACGACGTATGCCCTGTATCGCTGAAAAAGTACCAGTTTTGCCCAATAGTTTAAGCAGAGCCAATATGCTCAAATACAGACCCATCAAGAAATCGGCCGTTGCAAGATTGAGCAACAAAATATTGTGAACGCGTTGAACGGTAGATAATGCGTTGCGTTTGTGATGCAAAATTTGTAAACATCGGCTAAAAACAACAGCATTTCCCGCTAAACTTAAAACACCAGCACTCATGTAGATGGGTAGAAAATCGGAAATGTCTATAGCGTCGTCATCTGTCCGATTTTTCTGTTTGGGCCTGAAAATTCTTCCCTGTCTGAAGAAACAGTTTTTCACAGATACATTTACATAACAAGTCCATTCTCTTTTCCCTCTCTTCTTAGGAATGATAAAACTTGTTTTGTTGGGAACAGCAGTATCGTCATTACGAAATTCCGCAAGATTTCTTTTACTTTCGTTTCCTCGACACTTCCATTTGCGCACCGAGTATACGTACGAATTACTGGATTTGTAGGTGAATGTCGTTGCAGCACTGACCACTGCGCAGGTCTGGCAATTCTTCTGCGGACCAGTCTCATCAGAAAAGCGTTGTTTCGCTAAGTTGCCATTTAGAGCTCCAGCTGAAAGTTAACAAAGTTTGTTTATATCAGGCAATTTCATTATTAAATCAAATATCTGAAGCAAAGTTTTGCCTAATGTTAGAATGACTAATTTCATTTGTTACTGTAGTCTGCTAAACATTTTTCTTTGTCGAGTCTTTATTTGCATATATAGATACACATATAGTGGCCAGTGGCCTGTGTGTATATATCAAAAGTGAAAGATTTTGGTATCTATGTGTATGATTTTTCGTTGTTCAACATAATGCACAGAACCATAACATCGTTCCTTTTCAACTTTGAATCAATAGGGAGAACGCATTTGATGCGGAAACCAGTTAGAAAATGAAACCATCTCACTTCAACTTATAATTATACATGAGCGACTTGGATCAACCCTCAAAACACCAAAGACAATCTTTTCTGCTGTACGTACCTGCAGGTAAACTAAAGAACAACATTAAGGTCCAACGCAGTGGTTGCAAGTAATCCATCATGTTAGCGATGCTCAAATGCAGATGAAGGAAAAAAACACAGTGACATTGACAAGTTCTATTTTAAAGTGTAAGGGAAGTTATGCCTGCAAAGTATTACGTGAATATCATTAAAATAGTCTCCAAAAATCTGTTTTCAAACTGATTTGTAACTACTTGGTAAAAGGTTTAATTGAACGGTCTTTTTCAAGCAATTTTTCCTGCACATCAGAAGATCTAAAATGTGTGTGAGTGCGCTTGTGTGATTGTGAGCGAGATCGGTTGTTTACTGTCTTTTTATGTTTCTGAATGTTGCGTTTTGAATGTAATGTGAAGAAAGATTCATTCTTAACTCCATGAGCTTCCATGTGAACTTAAAATATCACTGCTCGTCTTCTCGGCTGGATGTCTTTTTCAGCCGATCGGCAGATAGACATAAAAAATGAAGTTACCAATAGCTGGTGAATTTTACAAGCCTGATTTCTTCCACAGTGATACACCTACGAGGGAAGTGCTAATCAAAAGCAAGCAGCGCATTACTTAGCGCTAATACCCAGTAAATGAAGTTTAAAGCAACTTTGTTGAACGTTATCTTAAGTCCTGTCTCATCACGTGTTGGTAGAATTGCTGCTTTTGTTGACGCCGGGCTATGAGTATGAAGCGCATAGATGAAACTTGCTCATTTGAACAACCTGCCATTGGAGGGAACTATAGCAAGAACGCTCCACTGGGACTCTGATTAAAATTGACTTCACGAGGTGTAAGAGATTGCACAAATCCCTATCGGAAGCGTAGTCTTGACATTGTTTTCAGTTCAATACGTTTCATGATGGTATCGGTTTCCTTGATACAAAACAACGAACTTATTGCATTGATGTGAGCAGGTTGGCAACGTATTGTCCACAAATAAATTCGAAAGCCTTAGTAAAAAAGCTTCAATTAAGTTAACATTGCTGATGTACGAACAGCACTTTCTTTCGCGACACCTCTTTTTACTCTGGTTAAGTGTAACCACGTTTCTAATAGTATTCGTGCTGCCGCGAAGGCCACTCTTAACATTATGTTTAAAGGCGTTTCCTCAAATTTTCAGCTGTTGATGTCAGGAAGTAATCTCCCGCCTAGCTATGGACATATACGCAACATGCAACATACTTCATGCCAAAACGTGTTCAATTTCAAACACCGTCCTTAAAACTAAAGACACTGCTTTTCTGTATTTGCCTGGAATGGACTCAACTAACATGAAGTAGGTGTCCCGCAGCACACTCGATTCTCACAGTGTACAATTAAAATCACGCAAATGAGATCGCTTTTTTTCCTTAACTTTCCATTGACTAAGTTACCTATTAACTCTCACATATTAAAACACAAATTTACTAGAAGCAGATCGTTGATTTTACATACATTTAATACATTTTCTATGACATAATTAACTTTCATTTTTACACCCAGTAACAAAGAAATATTATTTCATTAGTATTTTTAACAATTGTCGCAACTCCTTTGCCTAAATCTTTTGAGATTTTGCCCAAATTTCTGACAAATCAAAACATTTGGGGGTGCGCTTCCGCTCCATGAAACCCCACCTCCTACGCTTCTGCCTAAGTGCGTACGGTGCAAATCTTGCATTGCTTCGACGTTATTTCCAAATGTTTTAATTCCATTTTCAATCGCGCTTATGGTTGCCAGACGTCGTTGAGCGCCAACAATTGTTCTTGAATTTGCTGTCAAAATTTGTTGTGTCCATGAACCTTGGAAAACATCATGTTGTCCTTGAATATTTTTCGGCGTCCTTGAAAATTCTTGAATAGTTTTTAAACTGTTCATTTTTGAACTATTGGTTACATTGAACATTCAAGAATCAACAATAAACATTGTAAATGAACAGAACAAAGTGCAGATTTGTTCTATCTTGAACAGTTGTGTAGAAAAAAGTAAACTATTCAAGAACGGTTGTGTCGTTTTGATACTTTTTGTTTAGTTTTCAATTTCGTACACGGTTAGATTAGCCTATTTTGCCCATACGTGAAAGCTTGCTGAAAAGGTGAATGTAGCCATGGGCGTCAGCAGAAAGTATTCTAGGCGGGGCAACGTGGACATTTTTCTTGTCTTTTTCAAGGTGCTGACGTTGCAATGCAAATGGACGTTCACAAAACGCTTTACTCTTTCTATACCACAAAGAAAATTCCCCACGAAAAGCACGCGCTTTAATCGCATCTATTTTGAAATCTTTCTCAAGTGGAGCTGTCGTCTATACGAGTTTGCCACAACGGTGTACTTTCCGTCACCTGTTACAACTTTTGCTGAATTGGCGTATAATGGTCTTTGTCATTGTTAACACCACACAAATGAGTCTGAAATGGACCTAAACTATCAACAACTACATCTGCGGCTATTTCATTTGTCTTTGCTGGTTGAACAGAATTCACTTCTGAATCTTTTGTCCAAATTGTTTTCTACATTACAGCAATCAGAAATGCTTTTGCTTCTCATAAACTGCCTAATATTGGTTTGTGCGAGCGCTTTCCACAAATAAGTCATGATTTTAGAATAATCAACGACCAGATCAACATTAGCGTTGAAAAACCAAGAAAGTTGGACATTCCCGCAAAACAGTTTCCCTGTATCTTAACACAACTATTGGACAACTTAAGAACTTACTGAAATTAGAACACCACGCAGGCGTAAAAACTGAGCAGATGAATTATGAAAACTCACCACGGTGAATCTAGCTTTGCACTTCGTACTCACTCACAAGACAGAATTAAGCCTCGATTAAGCAGCATTCCCACAAGCCTTTTACAGAGGTATTTTTAACAAGCCACGTAGTTTTATACTGTGCGAAAAGAAGCTGCATAAGCGTAGCTTAATTAAGCTATTTACTCAAGCACATTGTTACACTCACAATCTCACACTATAATGAATTTTTTAAACTTGTGGAAGCATTGATACAGATTCACCCCCTGCTTTTTTTAACACAGTATAAAACAACGCGTCTTACCGTTATCAGCAGTCACTGTCTCGCTGCATCACCTGCCAAAGATGTCTGAGGTCAACCGTCACATGCGGAAAAACGTATTAATTATCGCAACTTGAAGTGAACCTTTGAAGATTCGTTGCCATGTTATTGTTATGCAACAAAGAGCAACAGTAGAACAATGCGCTCGCAAGTATCGCAACGTTTGAATCCGGCGACGAGGGAGTAGACATGAGTGAACTACAAGCTCATCACTGCATCGCACTAGAACAGTGAAGCTGGCTTTTGTCCAGTGTGAGTTCCATACCGGTAAACAAAGTGTTATTGCAAGAATCAAATAGATTAATCGGAATCGAGATGCTGACTTCAGATTTCATAACATTTTTTGGTTCTAAGTTCCAATTTCCAGGGGAAAAACCCGTTTTGCCCCCTCTGCGGACACCCATGACAGTAGCTAACCGTATCCCTTGAAAAAAAATGTCCTTGAAAAAATTTCAAGTGATCTGGCAATCCTAACCTCGCGCTAATGTTGGCTAGTTTTGCGTATTGTATGCTGTGTTCCATTTCCATAGAATCTTTCAAAATGAATGTGTGACATAAAAAAGGGTCGTGGTTAGTAGGATCAATACAAAATCATCTCAGGCTGGCAAATGTTGGTATCGGAAGCAAATTTGAAATACGTTCGTGAGTCTTCTTTCACGTAAATAACTGTTTGATAAATTTTAACTTTATTCGAAAATTTATCGATGTACTGCAAGGAAGAACCGCCTCTGATCAGTCCAGTAAAAAAGACAAAACATTTTAGTTTAATGAAAGAAAGCTGCAATTGCCAAATGACTTGTCTCTTTTTCTTAATGGACTGACTACATGAAAATCATTCTCAGATGCTCTGGAGGAGGCGTTTGGTGTTTGACAGTTTTTGCGGGCACGCGTGAAGGATATCTTTTCGAGCTTTAAATCCATGTTTTCTGTAGGCCAGGATAGCGGATAAGACGAATGAGCAACAGGATAATTCAATTCTATCCGCATTACAAATAGACCAGACATATCGCAAATCACACAAAATGCTGATCTCTTCACGCACAAGTGTAATGTTATGAACAGTGCTTTTGAGCAAGTATATTGTACAGTAACCTAATTTACTCATGGCACTATACATGTACAGTGTGTCTGGGCCCAGAACTCAGTGCACATCTGCGTTGAACATCCAACAGATTCCAACCTCACTAGAATTTGCCCGCACAGACTCCATCACTAATCCACATTCAACCACGATTCTGACATCAATTTTAAACGCAGCGAAGAAAATTATTTATGTCCAGGGGTGCTCTAAGAGACAACCTGCTCAACAAATTTGTTTTGCTGTCTCAGCGAATTGACCCTAATTTGAATGAAAACGTTTAGCATTTGTGTCAATGTACTCAACTCTGTTAAAATGAATCTGGAATTGCACTGTAGTAAGAAGTGAAACTTGCGCACGCAATGTTACTGAAATCACGATAGCAACAGCAAGACCAAGCGAAAAATTCCTTTCTCCAAATTAATAGATTACTTTCTGAAAATTCGTGTAACATTACAGGGTGTACAAGTAGCAACCAAATGAATTTTGTAAAACTGATACAAAAGCGAGCACCATTCGACGTATGGAACAGAGCTTAATGAAAGTGTTGGGACCGGAAAGCCCCAGCGGGAAGTGCACAAAGCTTCACAGTGTGGCAGCAAGCAGCAATCGAGATCACACGCCACGATTACTCTATTATTGAATGTTCACGCCACGTATATATGGGTGCTATTCTTCGCGCACATCCCTCTCCTGGTGAATTGCACATTCAACGCAACACCAAACGGGAGATTCCAAAAAATGGTCCTGATACTTAGACTAGCACTTGATTTTGATTTCAGGCTTACTGGTACCACAATTCAAATATGAAACTACGCAGCCCAATGGACACCTTGACTTCCAACCACTGCAATAGCTTTATGCACCTCGAGAAGTTGTCAGTTTTTTCATCAAAAGAATATCTGCATAATGTTACCGAATGAACAAAATGACTCCAACCTAACACCTTACTCTTTTGAGGTGGTCCGGGTAGACTACAGACAAATTTTCATCTATATTTTCATAACGTTACTTACTCCTCAGAGATTACCTCGCATTTTGAGTGATTGAACTGATGGAAGCACTTAGTTCTGTCTGAAACTTTTTCTATTATATGCTATGGCAAGGACGATGTGATGTTTCCAATCACCTTTCTTCGAAAATTACAACATTTCCAAGTGTTATTTCAAAAAATGTTGGAATGCAGTTTTCTTAATGACATCTATATCTGCACAAGAGTTCAGCACAAAATTTTTGGAGAAAGGTCTGGAAAGCAGGATTGTGCTAATATGCAGGAGCGATGCATTAAATTTTACTCTCGAAATACATTCATATTTCAGCAAATAACCTGAAAATCACAATTTTAAATTGTTTTATGTGTCTGTGCCGTGAAAAGGAACAGGTTATTTTTAAACTCAGAAAACCTTCAGATTAAAACGTCGCATGTTTTCGAAAATTATATTTATTAACCAAAATTACTATCACATAAAGAAAAGTCCAAGTCTTGTTCTATTTTTCAAACGTGCACGCATGATGCGCATCATGACACATGCACAGAGATTTTGGTCCCTTTTTCTAGCTAGACTATAACCTCCCAAATGCTAGCGTTTCCCTCAGCGTAAATTTAAGAATGCAACTGGAATTACTGATGTAGCATCTGCTGAGAGATCAAGCAAATTGTTTCCAACACATGCCCAAGGTCGGTCCGAGATAGTTCTGCGCCCTAGTGAAACTTCAATATTTACGTCCCCGTTACATGTCACACTAAAACATTTGGGACATGCAAACCAAGAAAAAAGCGGATTCTGCCCACCCTGAAGGCTTCGCTTTAGGCCGCCGCCTATTTGGCCCAGTGCAGGGGTCGGCAACGTTTTTCAAAAAGACACTCCGCTTCATTTTTCACTCGATATGACCGGCGAGGAGCCACAAAGCGTTGACACCGTTTTATGCTTCTTGCGACTTCATATGAACACAAGCAAAATTGTACTCAACTTTAATTGCAATAGTAATCATGATCAAATGCAAATTTAAATTCCAAGTTTTATCAAATCCAGAGAGAGCAACTTCAGAGGAGCTTAAGAGCCGCAGTTTGCCGACCCACTAGTGGAAGGGCCGGACGGACACGCCCAAACGTTAGGCACAAAGAAAATTTTTGCACAAGGCAAGTTGTATTTAATTTGCTGATACACGATATTTTTACATGTGAATTAGCTCGTCGTTTTTATGACCGCTGGAAATGCTATACATTTACACGTTTCACTTCTGATGAAAAATGCAACTTCTTGGACAGTCCTACGTGTGTGGTTAGTCTTGGCGTGGACTCTACCAAGATTTTGTCTGTCAAACATACTGGGATGCGCACAGGCGGCGGATAGATTTTTTACAGAGGGCAATAGTGGATTTATCCAGGGCAGCCAAGGCGATTTTTTCAGGGGGGCCAAAAGTGGTGAAATTTCATTTTATCTGCTGTAAACCAACAAAACACACTTTTTTGCTAAAAATGTAATAAGATAATGTCAAATATTTAAATCCAGGGGACCAAGGCATCCCCTGCACCCCATCCCCCATCGGACGCCCATGGGATGAGCTACCCACAATACAAAAAGGAGATATGACAACGGAGATCATTCTCACAGAGAAGACTATTGATATTTTTGCTCATGGACCCGGTGCATCGTTTGTAAGTGCGGCATGTCGTCTGGGGCACCCAAACCAAGTTTGTTCACAACTTTTTTAATTTTCACATTCTGGTGCGTTTATATTGTCTGAACATATTGAGAGCATTTTGATAGCAAGCATCTTCGTCGTTTTACACAAAATCTCGTTTCTTTCAGTTAACATTAACCGTTCCATGCTATTGCTGTGCTGCCGCGGTCTTGCTTTGCATTTATCATAATTCACATTATTCTTTGAGAGGAGTGGACTAATGATCTCACCATCACGTTTCTCACCTTTCACCTCGACGATTTTATGGTGCTAACCTGTTTTTGTAAAATCTGGTCAAACTGGCTGCGATACAGCAATATAAATCTATTAACACATTGAAAACCATAGAAACAGCCCTGAAAGTACGAAAACCACTCAAAATATTTGTAGACGTGATAACTTGGTAAGCAAGTCACACAGTTTTTGCCACATTCATTCGGACCAGTTTGGCCAGTTCCCAAATCGAAATCAGTTTTTTATGTACCTCAAAGCCTGACCTCTCTAACAACGGCGAAAACGATTGTTTCTACACAGGTTTGCGACTGATGATTTTAATCAGCAGCTTCCCTTAGCAAACACATGCTATTTGCAAAACAACTAGGGTAAGGTAACCTTACCCAGTTTTGTTGTAAAAACTGTCAGTAACCTGGAAGTAAGCTGTCATTTCAAATCTCACACAAGTCGCTGAAATCAGCAGTAGGTGTTCTTTCTGAAACACGATTGCAGGAATTGCAGGAAGCACGCAGTAATTTGACCCAGTACATCAGAAGGGAAGCAGCAGCTGTCTGAAACGTGAGTTGAGCGTTCGACTATGTGAACCTGTGAAGACGGAAGTACGAGACATTTCCTAAGTGTTTCGGTAAACACAATTACCGTTATCAGTGCGGTAGCATATGAGCTTCAGTAAGCTTGCTTGAAACGTTTTTGCAGCCAGCAGTGAGAACAGGGCGTTTAAAACTGAACAAAAGCACAAAAACCCTCACGACAGTGACATGCAGGGTTAGCATGCGTCACGTGACTCACCATCATACGTCCTAATGGTCATGACAATATGACGTCACGCCTGATGCACAAAGCTATGCTACAGGTTAAAAATACACGGAGACATCGAGAGGATGTTTGCGTCAAGATCAGGCGTGAATTCGAGAATCAACAGAGATTCAGTTGACATTTACCAATGGTCTTGGGGCTGTGCAAATCAACCGATGACCGGTATTGGCCTGCTAATACGCAGAAGCTTTGCGAGCTCCAAAGCTGTAAACGGTTTGCTCAAACACGTTGCGTTTTCCCGACATATAGGAGGCATTGCAAGAGCGCGCAAACAACGTAACGGGAAAGCGAAGCTTGTCTTTGTCAAGGCTCGATCAACACACGTTTAAACCAATTTTTTGACAAAGAAACATTGGATTATAAAATATATTGATCCTACCCACCAGGCGCGTAGCCAGAAATTTTGATAGGGGGGGCAAACAACAACAAAGTGTCAACATTGAAATAAATAATGCCCCTTGATTTTAAAGCATCATCCACAACGTGTGCCTATTTCTGGCGCTTATTTTTCTGAATAATTATGTTTATATTTAAGCCAATAAAGAGGCTTTCATTGAATTGACAAGTTTTAAAAGTTTGTTTTTAGTAAGGTTCCAAGTTTCTACGTTGGGTGGAAGCCAACATTTGCTCGTAAAACTTTCTTGTGAAAGCGCTTGTGAAAACCTCGGTGCTATAAGTGCAAGATCTGCACTATGTTTTTTTCAGCCAATATTGCAGTTGAGCAAGAAGTCATCGTGGCCGCCATTGTGATTGAGGTTGGTTTGTTTGCACGACACGCGCTTCTGATTTACAAAACACAAAGTTTGGAGAAGCGTAAAAAAATGGGTCGCGCAGAGGTGATCCAAACCTGGGTTGTGTATTTAACTGTGTTTTCAACGTTACGATTGCTTGTCTGTGTCTGTCTATATAGCGTGGGCACTTGAGAAAAGAGTAGATTGCTGACATTGAAAACGAACTTAGCAGCTTGCTGCCAAAATTCATCCATACAATCATTTTTTTCATACGTTGTTTGAGGCTTGAATCGACAGGTGTTCACCAAACTCAGATTTTGGACGCGCTCAAGAAACTTGGGAAACGCTGATCTAGCCATGCTACCGCAAGGAGTTGGGTCTTTTTTCAAATCCATTAGTGTTTAAATAACAAAATCTAATCGACTGGGAAAAACTTCAATTCAGTTTCATTTTGGTCACATGCGTTTTATGGCCGAGAAAACAGATTATCTGCAAGTAATGGCAGTGTCAATGCTCCAACAAACACTTACAAAATAAATAGCATCTTTCTACTTTCGTTAGATTTTGTTTGCTGACTCTTCGCGCTGTAGCTGAATAATTTCGAATTTACCGTAGGATAGGGCGGCAACATCGGATGAAAGTTGAAACATTTTTCGCCTATGCACAGGTGGGTTTCTGAATACTTGACAAAACTGTTTTTTTATTTGGCCACAAGGTAATCGGAGACCACTGATAAAACCGTTGAGGCTATAATCGTGATTAAACCGTCACAGTACGCCTACATGATTAATCAACACAAACAATTATCTAGAATAAATGCCATTGTTGCTAAACAGTGTCTATGGCCTAACTGCGTAAAAAAGACTTTGAAACTGGATTACTTCTTAGCCAAGGCTCGTGCTTCATGGCATCTAAAACATATATCACTGTTATATTCACGCATTTAGTTTTAAAATTGTCAAAAACAAAAAAATCTACTATGTTCATGTAAGACTATACTGCAGACAAGGGTAAGTCATACAGTATCTGTAGCACACCAGAGTTACCAGAGAGGAATTTTTGCGATGCTCTCGAAATAAAGCTTAGAATAAGGCAATCGATGAACCAAAGTCGACACCACAAAAGATAAATTTTTGAGTGGGCACTACAGACAAGAGGGCATACTTCCACGCTTTCAAGACAAGCGACCAAATAGGTCACACCTGTGTGGGGCCCTAAAAACTTAGATGGCCTATGGGCCCGCGCTCACTAAATCCATCCCTGCTTGCTGGAGTAATGCATCGATGATTGGATCGAAAGGAGCGTTCAGCGTAGATATGTCTCTCGAGGATCTTGGGGGAAACTCATGTTGATATAGGGCGATGTATCTTTTGGTACCCTAAAGGCTTTTACATCATAGAGATCGCAACTACCAGTGCTCTTCTCCAGATCTTGGCAATTTTGAATTGGCGCATGCAAGAAACGAAGATACAGCATAACCAGGATTTGAGTACTGATCCAGTGTGGAGTATAAACTCCTGGAAAATAGAATCCAATATCGTTTATTTTCCTGGCTCTATGTGCTTTAGGGCGTTAACAAGTTCCTCTGGCGTGAACGGGCCAGATTTTCCACAGGTCGGACACCTCCTTGTTGACGAGCCTTGTGGTCTCGCGGTTCCTCCGTCTTGTGTGTCCCGTTCTTCACGAGTTGTGCAGGGATGGAGTTCGCTGAAACTAGTGAGAAGTTGGGAATCACTAGCTTTTCTGTGGTAGCGCAGTGGGTCTCCTGAAGGACGATGACGGGTGCCTTGTTTTTGCAAGGTAGCAGCTGGATGACCCTGATCTTGCTTGCAGTGAACCCCTCGGTGTTCAACGGCAGCATGCTGGGTCTTGGTCACCATCTGCAGCAGGAATGCTGCCCCGCCTTGATTAGGGCGTATTCGTACGAAGCTCGCACGGAATACATCCAGCACGGGTAACAGTCGTTGCTCTCGTATCGACAGGTTTGGTAAGCGTTTAGGAAATGCCGCAGGGAGAGCCACTTGAGGGCAGCTGCCTTCTTCCCCATAACACTTTGTTGACACAATTAAACTACCTCTCTTCAGGGCCATAACCAGCTTAGGACACCAGGTGGGGCGAAGAGTTTTCTGAGAGGGGCCCAAATTTTTTGAACAATGTCCAATACTTTTAAACTATGTCCAACACATTTTTCTAGGGGGGCGAAAAAGTTTGCAGGGGGGCTTCGCCCCTCGTTGTTACGGGCCTGCCTCTCTTATGTTGTAAACTTTCAAGAAAACAATGGCATGTGTAAGAATATCCTGAAGTGAAGTGCATTTCTGTAGGTTTCGCTGAAACCGCAATGAAGTCGTTGCATTTTAAAGATGCATACGGTTGTCTTGTACGTTTTTTCCCCGTGTTCATCAGTTTTTAGGCGGTTTCCACTGTGTTTCTCTGATTTTATCGGCGTTCCCGCTTTCTTGGGGTGACTGCCTGCCAGGCCCATAACCAGCTTGGGACACCAGGTGGGGCGGAATGTTTTCTGAGAGGGGCACACATTTTTTAAACCATGTCCAATAGTTTGAAACTATGCCCAACACATTTTTCCAGGGGAGGCGAAAAATTTTGCAAGTGGGGCTTCGCCCCCCCTGGTTATGGGCCTGCTGTCTGCTTT
>JGI24022J15233_10005976_pt1 | contig 13077 bp, 8 predicted proteins | sample Ectturendosymbi2_FD_15233 | JGI IMG/M metagenome (IMG submission 15233)
CAAGGTAATTGTGGAACACGCGACTTTCATGAAAGGCGAATGATTTCATAACTGGGTTTGCTGGTACATAAGTAATTCTATTGTACAAAATTTGAACAGATACATGATTGAGCTAATGTGAAAAAAACGTCAGTTTTTTATTTTAGTTGTAAAAAATGCACTAAGTAAACTTTTCAGTAAGGTCGGTCCCAGACTTCTTGACAGGTTTGGAATTATATCCAAAAGCAAGTGCATGAATCACGGTTGGACATGTTTTGAGATTCTTGAATTTATTTTCATTTTCTTCTTTGAAGTCCGAGAAACTGCAGAATAAATATTTTAAAACTTTACCGGTTATTGCCAATAAATTTCTTTTCGCTCATAACAGGAAAGACTTGTATTTGAATCTATGTTATAAGTTTTCCTCCAGCAAATATCTTTGGAAAGACATTAGACTTTCGCAGAATGAGGAGTTATTCCACACCAACCCCAAAGCAACGTCTCTCCTTTTCAATATCCACAAAATGAAAGTTTTAACTCGCTTGATTTCCTCACCTGCAGCTTTCTCCACTTGCACTCTTATGGAGCTATTCCTTCATTTATGCTACATTGAACTTTTACCGAAAGTTTTACTGAATGGTTTTCTAAGCTCACTCATTTTCGGTGCATTTGTTGCGTTCCACTCTATCCAGGTGTTTCAACGTTTGGCAAGATTGACACAGTTGTGAGCACGGTTGCGGAGCCGGAGGTAAAATATCCAACGCCAACTCCGGCCTTTCCAAATTTTCCGACTCCGACTCCTTAACATAAAGGGAATGAAACTTGGCTGTTAAAATCAATGTATATCGTGGTGCACAGCAAGAAATCTCTGTTTTAACAAAAGTTTTAAAAGAAATTGTACCATTTAAACAGGAATTCCCAATTTAGGAGTGTGATGTAAAAAATGATCCAACTGGATATCTGGAGTGTGAGTCGGACAAAAAAATCCGACTACGACTCCCAGTTTTGTCAGGCATCCGACTCTGACTCAACCCAAAAGCCTCCGACTCCTTACGACTCCGCAACCTTGGTTGTCGTCCGTTTTTGAATCACACAGTCAAATCTGCGTGAATTGATTCGGCTAATTTTTAAGTCTAAGCTTGCTCTTTCTGCCTAAATAAACCAAATTTAAAACAATCGATTGTCAAGTGCTGCACTTAGGAAACTACTAATCAATGTTTTTATTCAAACAGCGAATGTGACAACACTTTTCGGCAGTTTTCTTCTTCCGCTTGCTCTTTGCAATTGCTTTTCTTGCATCTCTTTCAGGAGGGCAACGCGGGGAGCACTGTTGTTGATGCCCATTCTCAGTATACCGTGGATTGTGGGCTTTTTGTACAATCTTTACGCAAACAGCTCGCCTGCTGGTGTAGTTGTTGGTACCACCGCCGCTTACCTGCAAAGTATTTTGGTTGGAATTCAGGGCATTTTGGTCTTTTTATTCTACTGCTTCCACAGCACTGAGGTTCGAAACGCCTATGAGCTTTCAGCAAGAAGACATAAATCAGAAGGAGAGGTGGTGAGTCGCAGAGCGTCAGCTCTCAGGAAAATTGTGCATATTTTTGATTGCTTTACACTGCAGCCGGCAGAGGTCGCCCGGACGCAGTAAGCGACTCTCCTGGAAACAATGCAAGTCGTTAAGTTTGTACAAGCTTGTAGAAAACTGTAGCTGTGCTCACACGTTTAATGACGTTTCCAGTATTGAAAGGCGGTAGCTCCTGATGACAGTTTATATTAAATTATTTTGACTCGAAAGAGATATTATGAACCAGGGCGCAACCAACCGATATTTTAGGGGGGGGACAAAATGATGTAACTTGTTGCTGCACCTAACAAATACAAAAGTTTGTTAAAATTTCGGGGCGGAGCAATTGCCCGATTGCCCCCTCTGGTTGCGGGCCTGTTATGAACCTTACTAGACGGCATGGACGTCGAAAGGATCTTTTCCACTGGTAGCCAATGGCGAATTTTTCCAGGGTATAGCCAAAAGTATTTTCACAGGGGGGCCAACAGTGGTGGAATTTTATTTTACCCACTCGAAACTAACAGAACAAGCTTTTTGTGCTAAAAATGTAATAGGAAAATATACAGTTTCAAAATCCATGGGGGTCCTTGGCCTTCCTGCCCATCTTCCAACGCCCATGTTAAACAATATTTCTGCAGTTGTTTTTATAAATCGAAAACAAGCAAAGTTTGTTGGAAATCACGTTAAACTTATTAGCTGTAAGCAATGTTTTACGGATAAACATAAATAGAAAGCAAACGAAACCTAACCTTTTGATGTTTAAGTTGCTATCATAGAGCAAATGAATGTGGCTTACTGTGTGTTTTATAGGACGATTAAAAAGCGCTGTGTAAGCAAACAGTTGTACTTGTATTTTAAGGCGACCTACAGTACTACAAGAAAACGGAGTCGTATACCGTTGCTATTCACTCGAGAGATTTGTGAATCAGGAAGAGCATCTCGGCAAAATTCCTTCCGGTAATTTGAGCTGCCACCTCTGGTGACCAAACTTCACCCATTATTATCCGTTGTTTCGTGAGCTCGTTACTTGCGCGCAGCGATGCGTGAACGACGTTGTGACACTGTCATAATCATCCCGTTCGAAACAGCAGCAAACCAATGAGTGTAACGCAGAACAGAAACTTCTGTGTTGATCATCGGGTGAACCATACAAAATGATATCCGGTATTTAAAATCATGCAATGCAACATATGGCCCTTTTAGGCATGGTGAGGGTTTTGTGGGTGGCAAACGTTTATACTCCACTGTCAATNATTTATATTCGAAAGTCAAAATATCTGTTTTGGGTTATGTACAGTAGTTCTTGATGTACATACAGTCCNGTCGACACGGGGGGACTTTGGTGGGCTTAGCCCCCCAAACAAAGCACCAAGCTCCCCACTGAAATTTGAAATTNTATAAATCGATGAAATTTTTGTCAAATTTTAATGTCAAGCCCCCCTGCACAAACGTAAAGCCCCCCTATTGACGACTTTCTGGCGGCGGTTCTGTGTACATACCAACAGTTTGGCGAATGATCGCACTGAATGGATGGTGAGTAAACTTTGATACAAGAAGTAAACTTTTGAAGTGCAGATGATACTTCCATTCATTATCACAGAAACAGAATAAACGTTTTCTCAATACTTCAGCTTTGCAGTGCTCGATTATATTGCAGTGTTGCAGCCACTCCGCTGGCGTTGCGCTGGACGGAATGTGCGCGAACGGAATGTCCGCGAAGAACAACACCCATGTATATGTGGCGCGAACAAGCAATAATAGAGCGATCGTGGCGTGCAAGCTCTGTCGATGCTAACATGTGAACGATTGAACATGATGACTAGCGTACGCGGAGAGTGATTACGGTGCATGATCTCTATTGTTGCTTGCTGCCACAGTGCGAAGCTTTGCGCACAGCGGCATGTGCCGCTCGGCCTTTCCGATCACAACAGCAGCACTAAACTACAGTCATTTCTTTGGATTTCAGTTATGATTCGTTTATTGAAATTTTCTCTGAATTTGATGATTGTTTTTAAAATCAGCTTTAAACACCAGAGTTATTTTAAATGAGTGTTTCTCGGTGACGAGGAAAACCTCTACAAGTTATTTTCTTTTATGCCAGGAAGTTTTTATTGGAGTTATGGTCATATTTATTCATGCATTTTTGTGAGTTAAAACACGAAATTACGCAAATCCAACAAGAGGAAAACAAACAACATTAAAAGTCAGAAATTAATTGCATGCTGATAAAAATATAAAACATCAAAAACTACAGCATGACCAAATTTATGTGATCGAACATATTTCAATCACATAGGGTTGACGATGAGACCGTACGAGTCAACTGCTCAGCGAGCCCTGTTGCTAACAAAAACATCAATTTTTAAATTGAAGATGTTTCCCATGTAATAAGAAAAGTAACAACATGCATCGAATAAACGCTTGATAAAATAAGCAAATAAAACAGCAACCACTTAAGCAGTGGGGAAAAGCACACCTATGTACAGGGAAGTGGGGCGAGCAACTGGAGAGGTAAAATATATAAGGGAAATGAAGGGAACTAAAAACAATATTACAATAAAGTGACTAGCATATGGAAAGAAAATCAACAGGAATTTCGGCAAGATAGCAGGACGTTTTTGTATTGTCATCCAAATGAATAAGGTGAGAGATTTCAAACTCTCAGGAATATCTGATCAAATTTTGGGACCAATATACTTTGGGACTAATATAATTTGCGACCAATATAAATTTGGGACCAATATAATTTCGGGACCAATTAGGAAGTTGACTCAGAGATGTTTTCATTATGAATCATGAGTAATCAAACAATGTATTGTTATTTTTCTGTGTTTAATTGTAAACGTATCAAAAGCAATTTGTTGTTATGCCCTGCGCCTGGGACCGAGGCTTGTTGCTATGTTTCAGTCAAGTCAGATCACACAGCCAAGACACAGTCCAAAGCAGACCTTCTATTGCACCCACTGCTCAACAGAATTCTTCCTTGGAAGGAGGATCCACTTTCGCTGGTTCGGTTTCAACTGATGAAAAACACAAACGGACTGCTCTTTAAAGAAAGCTTAGCTAGCAGTTGTGTATTTACATTTGCACCGAATAAATTCAGTGTTTGTGTTGTCTTTTGATATGAGGCCGTAACTGCAGCACACTGTTTTTAGCCTGCTACTGGGCACCACGTTGTATTTTGCGCGGTTGCTTGCTGCCAGTTGTTTTTCGTGAGTTCAAAAAATGTCTATAGCGCATTGTTACACGCTTGCAATGCCTTTGATCTGCAATTCGATTTATTTAACAATATTGACTTACAGAAACAATAGCCTACTAGACTGCAACAATTACACAGACGTTTTTTTGTTGTTGGGCTGAAGTAATAAATCCGTGTAGTGCTCTGGACAGCAGCGCTGATAAGATCTCTCATGAAGAAAAAGGGCAACCTGTATATAATCTTTCTTGAGATAGAACCAGTTGTGCAATTATTTTTACCAGCTGTGTATGATTATAAAAGTTGACAGGTGTTATTTCGCAATAAACGTACTTTTTTGTTGGCGATCGCAGTGTTTTATATTCCTAAGAGTTCATATTCGGCCCATACTTTTGGATTTTGTTTGAAAAAATTAATCTGTTGATAACACAGCATGCTTTCGGATATAGAACGCTCGCGAGCGTTGTGCAACCAACCTTCCTTGATAGATTTAGATTTAATCGTGAATGCTTCTTTGCCAATGCCGACTTGTCTTCGTGCTATTGTTTTTCCAAAATACTTGGAGCATATCACACTTGAACTTTATAGTTATGAATCTGGAAGCGTTGTGATGAGATTCACCTAGAATTTTTTCGCTCTTCATTTTATGATAATTTGTTACGAAGTGCAAATGTAAAATGTTAATTCAGACTGCAACTATTAATACTAGTTCGTGTCAGGGGCGGATCCATGGGAGGGCGATTGGGGCGATCGCCCCGCTTAAACCTATACAAAAGCAACTTTTTTCACCATGATTTTGTACAATTCGGAAGAGCATTCGTGATATAAGACCATTTTGCCGTCCATTGTTTTGTCACAGCCGTGTTGTGACGTATACTTCTTCTCATTTACAGTAGTGAACCCATAATGAGACTTGACTGCCAAATGTTACTGAAATCTCCCCCCCTAAACTTACTGCCTGGATCCGCCTCTGGTTCGTGTAACCTTAAAATGGTAATTGTTGGTTTCATAAAAGCTAAAAAGTTTCGCGTTGGTTTCAGATCAATCTAGCGCTTATCAACCTGAAACACAACTGTTGATGGATTATTTTGCGACGAGTAAGAATGAATTCTGTGTAAATGGAAACTTGTCTTCAAAATAACTTTCCTTACTGTTTCACTGTGGACACCAATGGTGAACGCATAAAACACCACATGAAGTAATGCTCTTCAAAATTGAACTAATAAAAGCAAGTTTGTAAACATGGGTGTCAAAGGTGTGCGCTACAGCACACAACTAATATAAGAAACCAAGTGTTAGAAGCGAAATATTCAGAACAAGCCCTGCGCGACTATCTTCCTTAATAGGGAAGTGTGGGAACAAATTGCAGCATACAGACCGAAAAAATTGATTATTTTGAGCTTCAGTAGGTATTAATGATCAGCTGTATGCATGGGACATTGTTTTGTATGAGAAGCAAAAGATGTACTGATCATGATCGAAATTTGAGGGCAGTTTTATAGTTTTTGAGTGAGAAATGAAAAGTTTAAATGATACCAAGTAAAATAACTTCTGGCGGTCTTAATTTTAATTAAGTTTTTATAATGATTTAGGACATGTGTCAAAAAAACATTACAAAATTAATTTAGTCCTCTGACTGGAGACGAAGAGAGAGAGATTTGGGTTTTCCACTGGTTCCTTAGTTGGGCTTAAAGTACTTATTTTGATTGTTTCTGTTAAATCGTATTCAAGCATTTGGTTTATTTTAAATAATTATACTAGGATTTTCCAACAGAAAAAACGCCCGATTGCCCCTCCCCTCTTGCAGGCGCCTATTCTGGTGACCTAAAATATTAAATCAATTGTGCTAGTTGTACATTAAACCACTAAACATTTTAAAATAAATTTTGCGGTTTGGTCTATTACAAAATAGCAAAAAATGCTGGTTCTTCGTAGAAACGGCGTTCATCAAGAGTGCAAGACAATGTTGCGGCGTGCTCGCCTATGATAATGATACAATCATCAGTCATGGCTTTAGTGTGACAGATGTATAGGCTACTAGTAAACCTGCCTTAACTTTTCGTCATGTTTTAACAAAAATTCAGTTGAATATATTTGCCGTGAGATGATTTCTGCAGACGATGTTGAGAGTGGTGAAGTAGTCAGATACAAGAAACTGATATGAATGTCAAGACAGATTTAATCACTTCAAGCTTTTGTTTCAATCGTAGATACGAGAGTTCGTCTGCCAACTGCAACAGGAAAGGAGATGCTTGAAAGAAATCTTGAAAAGAAAGGAATGCGGGAAGAAATGCAACTTGAACTTTCTTACGAATTGTTTGGTCAGGCTCGCCACCAGATGTGGATGGGCCACACCACTTTTTCCAGGACTACCCAAGCGTGTAGACAAAAATTTTATTAGGGGGGCAAACAACAACCGAGTTTCAACATTTAAATATTTTTAATGCTCCTTGTTTTTAAAGCATCATCCATGAAACCTGCATGTTTCTGGCGCTTTCTTCCTGAACAATTGTGTTCAGATTTAACCCGACAAATAAAAAGTCTGCTTTCATTGAATTGACAAGTTTTAAAAGTTTGGATAGTGAAGTTCCAAGCTTCTAAAGCGCTAGTAAACCTCTCGATGCTATAAGTACACGATCTGCAGTATGCTTTTTGCAGACAATGTTACAGTTGAGCAAGACGTTATCGTGGCCGCCATTACGATTGCGCTTATTATACTGTATTTATACGCTTCGGATGTACACCAACACAGCACGTTCAATCGAGGCCGAGCAGCGACTTTTCTGTCTGAGGAGCTATTTTTCTCGACCTTACGGCAGCTTACGATACTGCATGGCATCTCGGTCTGCACCTGAAGCTCTTAAAAGTACTAGCATGTCAACCCATGTTTAACTTCATCATGGAACTGCTGTACTCGAGATCCTTCGTGCTGTATACCAGCGACGGACAAGCAAGTCGCCCCTTCAGAACCAAAAATGGAGTCGCACAAGGATCTGTTCTCGCCTCTTGTTTGTACAACATCTACGCAGCAGATTTTCCGGAAACGTCGGCCAAGCGGTACATGTACGCCGATGACGTCGCTCTGACCGTCTCGGCCCCCACATTTAGGGAAGCAGAACATGCTTTATCACACGATATCTCTGTTGTTAGCGCTTACCTGACTAAGTGGAAACTCAGGCTCTCAGTTGAGACAACTGTGTGCTCCGTCTTCCACCTGAAGAACCACTCAGCCAACTATCCGCTGAATGTCAAATTAAAACCCAATGTGACAGTGAAGTTTGACTCACATCCATCATATCTCGGCATATGCTTGGATCGCTCTTTGTCGTTCAGGACACACTTACACACACTCAAGAAGAAAGTTTCGTCACGAGTGGCACTCATCAAGCGACTGGCCGGTGTCGGTTGGGAAGTTCATTCAAAGCTCTCAGAACCTCTCGCTTGGCACTTGCATTTGCTCCGGCAGAATACTGCGCCCCCGTGTGGTGCCGCAGCGCTCACACAAAACACATCGATGTACCTTTAAACGAGTCGATGCGCGTTATCACTGGCTACCTATGAAGCACTTCCTCATCCTTCTTACCCATTCTATCTGGCATACCCCATCTGAGACAAGGCGCAGTGCTTCATGCTTGAAACTTTACACCAAAGCCCTCAATCCGAAACATCTTCTACACGAAACTCTGTACCTAAAACCTTCTCCTAAAAGTCTCCGCTCCAGGAAACCTCTACGCTCCTTTGTGGAATTGCTGTCAATTCACGGGGAACCAACTACACCAGTCCCTGCAGCTCTCCAATCCTTAATTCCTGCATTCGGCCCACAACCACCAGGTTTCGAACTCCCCAGAAATGCCTGGGTTCAGCTCAACCGCCTGAGGACTGGTGTTGGCCGATTTGCGGCCAACATGAAATTAATGGGCCTGTGCGGTTCAGATTTGTGTGAATGTGGCAAGGTGCAGACTGCACACCACATCTTGCATGGTTGCACTAAATTCAAACCTCCGTGCCACATCAATGAGGTGGACGACCCTGCTATTTTGGAATACCTTACCCAATCAAACTTCTGACCAGCATGTATTCCTGTTTGTGTATACGAAAGAAGAAGCGAGGCACTGACTTCCGACGCTCTGAGGCACTGACTTCCGACATAGGCCTTCTACAAAACTTTCGCGCATACAAGAAGTGGATCCCGTTATCATCTAATTTTTGAGCGATTAATTCACGCACGCTGTAAATAACCGTCAACGGAGTCTTTCAACGCGTTTGAAAAATGTTTGTTTTTTTATATTAATCCCTAAGATCTTTTGACTATGTTATTCCGTAAAACTATTGTAGCTACATTAAGCTTACTTCGTTTAAAATGTCTGAGATTTTGCTAAATATAACTGACTTCATTGAACTCCAAAATGGAATTAAACTGTAAACACATTCGTAACCCCAGTATTACAAAACCTATTGACCACGCTCGGCTGCATGTGCAGATAGCTTAGCACTGCACGTAATTAAATTTGTGCAAATCACGGGTTTTTGAAAATAAAAAAACTTGTCTGCTGAATTTGAAGCCCTAATGGGAAAAAATTCAAATTTAGTTTCATTGTAACCATAGGGTGCAGCAGGCACAATGCCCCCCAATTCGAAAGTTTCCAGGTAAATCAAATATTTGAAGTATACGCCAAAGATATTTCAGTGCAAATCAACGAAACTGCCTCGAGGAACTTATCCTACTTCAGCTTTTAGTCGAATACAAACTTGTATCTACCGTTTGTGATCAATGACCGCAAGTAAAAACAATTGCAGCTGTTTTTGCGCACCAGCTAGCTGTGCCCCACCTAGTGGTTATGTAAGCTTCATTTCAAGACCATCGCAAGTTCCTTTCTGATAACCGTGGGTGTTACAAATTTAACCTATCTTTGTTTCCAGGCTTAAATCAGTATCGCAGATTTTTTTGCATAGTTCTCTAATTAACGCTTGAATATGGGGGTGATATCGGCTATATTTTATATGTCATGAAGCTGAAACTTTGGCTAAGAAACGATTCAGTTTTAAAGTCTTCACTGCGCCATAGTCACTGTTTAGTAACAACAGCATTCAATCTAGATATATATTGTGATGACATGTATTGCGACGGGTCAATCACGATTATGAAATGCCTTAACGTTTTCATCAATGATTTCCCTTTACCTTGCCGGCAAGCAAAACATTAATCTTGTCAATATTCTATTTGAATAAGAGCTGATGATGCCTACTTTATGGGCGAAATATATACTCTATAAGATCTTAGTGTCTGATTCTATTGCTGAGAAAGGATTTCTGTCAATAGACAGTGTCTTGTCAATATATTAGACTCCGACCAACTGTTTGTAAGCTCAGTGTTTCAACTTTCATCCTATTTTAATTGCCACCCTGTCCTGCAGTAAATTAGTTGAAATCATTTAGCTGCAACTAGAAGAGTCAGCAGCAAAATCTAACGTAAGCAGCAAGATGCTTTTTATTTCGTAAGTGCTGAGGGCATTGACGCAGCCATTACTACCAAATACTGAGATAACTTGCACAGGGTGGATTATAAAAAATTTAAGGGCAAGCTCTCAGAAGGGTCTCCGAAACATCGCCGTTGCGAAAGGGAGATTAGAGATTACGTGGATAAGAGTTAAATTTGCTTCACATTTCAATTTATTAACTAAAGGAGCATAATATACGTGGGCATAATATACATACAAAAGGTACAAAATTTGTGAAGTTTTGCAGCTAGACACTGGACACTTGAAAGTTGCCTCCTTTGGTACATTTTCCCATAATTTTTGCTTTATTTTGAAAAACATGTGACTTGCTTCAGAGCTTCTTTAAATGTGGCTCTGGAGTGGTATATCACCTTTTGAACTAAACAATGGTGCAAAGCTCTAAAGGGGGGCCACAGTATCTCTGAAAAAAGGGCCGGAGGCGACTGGTTCGTTAACCTTCCCTAATATCCATCCCTGATCTCGCAATGTCTTGTTAGTAAAAAGCATGTGGCTACGCCCTTGGGACTACCTAAACAACACCCAATAACTTTGAGGCCGTTGTGAAATTCGAGTTTGCCTTGCAACGCCAGAGCTTGGCTGTGAAATCCAAACAGCGGTTAAGCACTGAAATAAAATGCAAAAACTCTTAAACAGTAGCCTACAGTAGCCCCAGGAAAACGTAAAGCTAACAAACGTGAACACAGCAGGCTATGCTGTTTCTGTAAACAGGCATAGTCTCCTGGCTACAAACTTTGCTCTACTGGTGGGATAACAATATAGTATTTATTGTTAACGTTTCGAGAGTCTATGCAAACTCTTCCTCAGAAAACAGGCAAGAAACAATATGAAAGCGTACACACAGAGTGCATTTATGAAAATGTTCTGAATTAGAATATGAAACTTTCATGAATTGAATATAAAATTTCATCTTTATTATTTGAAAGTTTCTGCAAATGTAAAAATTGTTATGCAGTGTTTTGAAAATTTCGGCGGGGGGGCAAATGCTTCAAATGCAGCCCCCCTGGTTGCGCTACTGATACAATGTGTTAGGAGGTTTGTCTCATTGAAGAGTTCATGCCTTCGGTGGGTGGGACATGCGAATCTAATTCGGCAGACTGAATGCTAGATATAGTTTCGCTTTAACATCAAACCATGCAGTAATTTGTGAAAGCGTTTTCGCTGCGGCGAAGAGCAAACGGAGATGGGCGGCGCAGACCACACGTGTTGTTCCAAAGCGAATACAAAAAAACTGAACTGAAATTATTACGAATAAATCAGAGTAAAAACGTTTTAACCAAAGCAATTTAAAATCTTTTCAGATAAGACTTGCAAACTTTGGAAACCATCCTTTTCTCCACGACGCTTGCTGTGCAGCAGACAACAGTTTGCATTTTTTGAGAGACATAGAAATATGTAAAATTGAAGATAGTTGGAATTACAGTTTACTTAAACTTTTCACCGGACAAAAGATACACTGAGACATTAAAGGTCTTTATCTTTTAATCTAGCTTATTAGCAAAAGCAATAAAGTTGCCATACTTTTAGCAGAAATACATTTCATTTTTTCATTCTTTGAAGCAAGTCCTGCTGGCTGAGCCCATACAGGAAAGCGACCCACAGCTCTTCCAAGGACTAGTTGGAGTGACTAGATCTCCGACCTCGCTTGGTCACGTCTTGGTGTGAAGCCAGCAGAATTATCTGAGATTGCTGTTGAGCGTGAGGTATTTTGAGCCCTCCTAGGCATGGCCCCCAACGACCCTCCACATATAGGAAAAGTGGGCACAAAATGAATGAATAAAATCTTGTTTCATTCCATCTTTTTAACCAATTTATTGAAATGTGCAGCAAATTCATCAACTTTGACTGAAATTTGCCAAACCTACTTCAGCGTTATCAATGGAAAAAATGCTCGAAATAGAATTTTTTCCGCTTTTTCGCTTCGCCAGTTATTCTTGGTGTTACAAAATTGTTTTTCTGTCGGATAATTTTCAATTGGTTGTCCAGACAACCGAATAAATACAGAAATAGTAACTAAACGCTTGAAAAAGAATAATAAGTAGTTCTGTATGCAGTCCCCGTGGTACGCGTGCAATATACCGCGCATTGACGATCAAAAAAGCGGAGATCTTTCCCATTTCGCAGCTTGCCACCAACCGCTCGCATGGGTCTTAGGTGGTCCTTTAAGCATCTTTGAAGTTTTTCAGATGAGCCACGATAGTATGGTGGCGTTGCACCACTGAAGATCAGCTCTCACTGAAGATCAGCTCTCCATCATTTCTTGGTGTTGGTCGAACTTTGTGAACGAGCCGTCAATGCGGACGGGTAACCATTGTTCTTGAGGGCTTGTTGAATGTGATTCTCTTGGTAGTTAGTTTCATTAGATGTCAAGATATTTTAATAACCGCAAGATGTTATTAAAATAACTGCATGTGGTTATTAAAACATTGCTATTAAAATTAATAGCGCTTATAAATTAATAAAATTATTAAAATAACCGCAAGCAGTTATTAAAACATTGCTATGCAGAGCAATACTTTTGACAACTAATGAAACCAACTACCAACAAGAGATCCTCATGGGTTACGATCGTAGTTCATCGTAAAAAAAGTTTAAGAACTACTGCATTAAGAAGTATTGACCATCTTTATTATCTAAACCAGGTCAGAACCGTCGCCAGAAGGTCGTCAATATGGGGGCTTTGATGTTTGTGCAGGGGGGGCTTGACATTCAAATTTAACAAAAACTCCATTGATTTACAATGTTTCATATTTTAATTTGGGGGGGCTTGGAGACACCAAAGCCCCCCCGTGGCGACGGGACAGGTGTCGGGAACCTATGGC
>JGI24022J15233_10005977_pt1 | contig 13075 bp, 9 predicted proteins | sample Ectturendosymbi2_FD_15233 | JGI IMG/M metagenome (IMG submission 15233)
GCTTATTCATTGTGACACGATTTGACCTGCGAGGCGACTCTAGTACACTAGGCTTTAATTAACATAAAATCGCAGTTACCATCTGCAGAAACAAACAGCAGTGTCAAGAACACAACAACAAGAAGGATCGCTCAACACTCGCCGTGAAATACAAACGCCAACTGCCCCTAGCTGTCGTGGCAGCAATCAACGTTCCGCGAATAAACAAATTAAAGCGGCTAGGCAACAACACACAAATCTCCACAATCATCATTAAAATGTGCAAATGTCAAGCATTTTTCCATTTAACCTTCTTTTATTCTCTTGCTCCCAATCATGAAGTGACTGGAGTGTATGCCATTCCTACGCTGAGTTAAGCGGAATCAGCGCAAGGAAATAGTATATTGCATATTTCAAGTGTTCATAAATATGGACAAAACTCTGTTGTGAAACTGAAGTGCGTTTTTGGGTGAAGATACAAGGAGGCAGTACCAATCGATACACCAGCGCGGGCTGAACGTCGTAGTGATGTGGCACGCGCTTTCTTGGTCATTGGCATTCCCAGGGTTCATTACCTTGCCTTTCTGACCGACGTTTGCCAAATTTTCCTGAAGCACGAGTCGTTGACTCGTGTGTTGTGCAATCGCCATGACGCTAATATCTCCCGTTGGGATTGCAATAGGATCAACTATTGAAGCCGTGGTTCATTGCCGCTGCGTAGCAGACNTAGCGATTACTTCTTGTTGAGACCTTAGCNCGCCTGCACTGTTGGTAAAATACGCTCTAGGATGTGGAAAGCAACAGATAAACTTATTATGGGATTGTCGTTAAAAGCAAAGATGAACGCCGTTGGTAAGTTACGAAATATTTAAAAAATGTGTTGCGAAATTTCAGAGAAAATAGTACTTCATTTTTAAACACAACGAGTTTCGTTACGGAGATTTCTAAACTTCTCTCTGAAATGAAACCGAATGACACTTACGGCAACGGCTCTCTCCACAACAAAGTGTCACAGGTTTTAGAACCATGCATGCACCTTCTTCCACAATCCCAGATGAAAGATGTTATTGTTCCAAGCATCTACATTGCAATTTGCGTTATCGGCCTTTTGGGAAATGCAAGTGTTTTGGGCATTTTGCTTGCCCAAAAAAGGACCCGAGTTCATGGGTCCAGTCGATCTGTCACGAACATTTTGGTTATAAACCTTGCAGCTGCGGACTTCATCTTCGTTGGAGGACTGCCATTTTGGGCAAGCGAGCGTTATCTGCGCGGCAAGTAAGTGATAAAAAGCCGTGTTTGAAAAATTGATGTTTCAGATTGAATCCTGTACCTTAGATTGCTTATTGTTCCGCTAAGTTTGCAAAGCAGACTAGAATTTCCTTAATTTTGTGTGCATAATCAGGACTAACTTTCATCAAGAAGAAATCTACATCCCTCAAGTGATAAATTAAGTTGGTAAAGGCGTACGTGTGTATGAGGAAGTGCTTGCTTAGGGCATCAGACAAAAGTTACCAGCAGCTGTTGCCTGATTCTGAGTTTTGTTTGGCTGCCTTAAACGAGCGTTTTGCATCACGATATTCCCGAAATCAGCCATGAACCACTAAAATTTTTACATGGCTCGGTATTTTTGCTGTTTGAGTTTTCTTTTAACTAATCGGGGCTTTGGAAATTTTGACGAGCTCGTTTTCAAGAAAATTTAAGAAGAGCACTTAACTGTCAACCTCGACTGAGTTTGACCTGATTAACACCAGCGCGAATTTAAGAAATATGAATTTGCCTTGCACTGCGCATACGTTTGTTTCTCAACATGAAATGGAGTGAACGCTGTGAAGTGTCAAAATTGAGATAGCTTTCAGTAAAAAGTGCAACATTATTTTGGTGCATTGAAAAAGATCAAAACTAAAGCACGTCAAAAAAAGCAGTGCAGTCCAAAACTGCTGGAAGTAATTTTGAAAAGTTTACGGTTGCTATTGACTGGCCATGGCGATACATGCAGCAAATAGAAACAGTTAGTGCATTTGCTGCACAAACGTGGATCGTGTCTTTTACAACCAAACATATGATCCTTTGAAGTCGATTTAAGCAAACATGGCTGAGAAATACTCTTCAAAGAACCGGCAGATCATTCCAAAACCGACAGACTATTGGAAAAAGTTATTTTGAAAAATATGACTTTGGGCAATTGGTAAGTGGACATTACTGTTATTGCCGAGTTGGTACATAATGCAGTTATTGACGAAAGCAGAAAGGGGTATGAGAAACAAAAATTCAATTAAGCCTTTCCAATGAAAGAAGAGGAGTGTGAAAATTTCTTCTGATGTATTATTCATTCAAGCAAAGATAATCAGTTATAACAATTGAAGATGCTGTTTTGAAAAATTCAGGAACCACTCTGGCGGTGGGATACTGAACTTTTCAATAAATGCAGCATCGGAAGCGGAACAATTTTCATACCTTACGTCATGAAATTGAAATTTTCAGAAGACAAAGGTGATCACAGATCACCTGCGTGCCGTGGTTAATGTTCTCATAATTTACCTTACCAAAGAATTATATTAGGGAACCATGTTTATCAAAAAATAATACCCACACAAACAAAGTAAAATCAGGATATTCGTCGTGTATATACTTTAAATACAATGCTAAGTAAATAACAACGTCGAAACTTTTCCGAGTGCGGCGCTTTTTACATATTTTTCTCCGCAACCGTGGGGGAGGGCGACAGTGCAATTGTCCCCCCAAAAATTTCAAAAACATGTTTAATTGTTAGGTACAACAACAACAAGTTACCATCATTTTGCCCCTCGAATAAATCAGCTAGCTGCGGCCCCGTGTCTCTGAGATACTACACTGGAGCAGTTATCAAAATCATCCTCGAAACATCTTAGGCGGAATCGCGGAAGCGAGCTTTCGCAAAAAGTGTAGGAGAAGTGATGTCTCGCTGATTGTGCAGAACATCCACTCGCTCCTGTGTGTAATATTACTCAAGGTTATAGTTTCACCGCGCCACTCAGGTTTCTTGAAGATAGGACGATGTTTAAAATGTTGACAATTCATGTATGCTAAGTTGCTATCCTTGGCTTAGAGTCAGCGGAATTCCTAATACGTCTTCACGCACTCAGATGCGCCTGCGGTCTCGGAGTTGAGAATTCCTGGGGGACAGGTTAAAATTCAGCATATTGTTCACAATTTTTCTTATAGTTAGTTACAACTAATGTCTTGTTCCTGAGCGCTTCATTCGAATACTTTCAAGGTTTTTCGCCGCATCGCTATTTACAACCTTTTTTCTTGTTACTGTGCGCTGGTTCTTGATGTAGTAGTGCAAGCATCGTAATCTCCATCATTGTATTGGCGCGGCTTACACTCATTATTTTTCTCAAAGATTTACCGCAAATTGTGTTAGAGATGTTGTAGAAATTTTTTGTTTGTAGATAACACTTCACCGCTGCTCTTGCCCACTTAGTTTAATCACCAGGGTATAGAATGCATGCTTTGTCCCAAGCCAACTGCAACAGTGATTTTTACTTTTCCAGCTGGATTTTCGGCACGGTTGGATGCAAACTGCTCAGCTTCATTTCTCTTCTCAATTTGTACAGCAGTGTTTTCTTTTTGGTGGCCATGGCAATCGACCGCTTTCTAGCTGTTGTCTTCGCCGTGCGCTTCAGGAACCGCCGGACTTCCCAAAACGCCCGCCGTGCGTGTATTGGCATATGGATCATTGCTTGTATAACAGCGGCGCAAGGTCTGGTTTTTCGTGAGGTAAGTATAAAAATGTCTACATTTTTAGGCTACACGATTTGCTACAAAGGCTACACAATTTGGGATCGATGTTCACGATAATTGATTAAACCAGGATTGCACGCAAAATTTTCTGCGGGTTTTAGTGGCGCGCAGAAATCTTTAGCAGCGCACACATATAAGTTTTGCCAAGTAGCATTCAAATGCATGAAGTATAATATGTAACAAAAAAACGTTCGCGTCCTCCGAATTTTTGGTCGCGCGCGGTCGTTTCGAAACACTGGATTAAACGGAACTCGAAAATAAGATGGGATTCGAAACACTTCTCTATATAGCTTCGAAATATGGATCGGGCGTTGTTACCAATGCAAAAACTTCCTTATATTGTTCGTTTGTCTGTTTTTCAAGCGTGTAAAAAGTTGGCATATTTTAAACCTTTCGATTTTCTCTCAAAAATAATACTATATTTTTCCTGTGGTCCTTCCTTATATTTTCCTTCAAAGAAAACGATTCTCCTTCGACAGTTTGTTACAGATGTATCTTTCAAGAACATTGCTTGTGTGTATTGGTACCTAACGCCACGGCAACTAAAAGCAAAAATGTTGCTTATGCACGAAAATTTCCTCATGGTATTAGTGAAAGCAGATGTAAAGAGAATTAATTTAAGGAGCAAATCCTTTTCTTGGAAGACCTGACTCATCAATAAGTACTGTGCTGTGAAAATTTTAAAATATCTGAAGCAAATTAATCAAAGTCAATATTTCCAAATGTACCGATACAAACCCGTAATTAAAAATATTTCGCAAAGTGGAGGCTCACTTGTTAAACTCTGAACAATGATTGATAGGTTTCTTCAAATGTCAAAGTGTTTGCAAATACGTGAGCTGATTCGCAGGCTTGCTTGCCAGAAATGCAGTACGGTTCGCTTCAAAGAGAGGTCTTTGCAAAATGTATGAAATTGTTCGTTAAAAGGCAGCATTATAAAGAAAAGAAACCATCACTTCAAAATGTTTGCAATTAAAGTTAGCTTGAACTAATTGATGGTGGTGTGGTACCGCCCTTCCCCAATTGGCCGCTTGTGTCCTTCAATTTGATTTTATCAGTATGGTAGCGTAAAAAGCGTATATAGATTGGATGTTTACTGTCAAACATTTTAAATTTTCTGAAATTATGTTCGAGTAAACATTGGAGAAAGCTTGCTACATAGTCTTTCTCAAAGATTATTTTCAGTACAAAGGTTTGGATTGTATTGGTTCTCCCAAAAACTAAAACGTGACGTACCCTACTGTACTGGAAGGTGAACCGATGCTTCCAGGTTTTACTCATGTGGCTGTTCGGCCGCCTTTTCGATTTTGCGCATGGTTGCATAAACTTGCAACGTAGATAAAACCTGCCCAGGACAAGAAATCGATTTGATGTGAAGGACGAGATTTTAGAAAGGCGGGTAACAGGCATGGACTTTGTGCAAAAAAACACAAATGTCCATCACTAAAAATGCTTTTTATCTGCATTGCTGATTTCTAGTATAGGAATCCTTGCTCACAAAACAGCATGAACAAGGCCGTTGGGAGGATTTTTTTCACAGGAGGACATACAACAGAGATTGGTTGACTGAAGACAGAAGAAAATGAATGACGTTTACTGCTGGCAAATCATGTTAAAAGTTAAAGTATACAGGTTTTTGAGCATAGTTTTACAAACCTCTACGTTTAAACAAAATAACTATGCGGAGTAACAATGCAAAAAATCTTACGCTGCGTCGGAAATTGAAGGTATTATTTCCATTCTGAGGACGCCTTGCCCATAGATTACTAAGCATATCACATTACTGCGCAATAGCCTTGGACAAAGACAAATGATTCAATTTTTCTCGGGGCTTAAAACAGGGTCTCAAACATGCGGCCCGCGAGGACGTTTTGTGCGGCCCGCGATGCTTTTTGGGAATTTTGAAATAATCAACATTTACGTTATGTGGTTTCTTCACCGGTGTTTAAAAGTGCCCTGCTAACGAGTGAACAAGTTCCTTTTAAATGAACGTAGTAGAGACGGCTACAAACGATTTGCCTATAACTCACAATACCTTTCGCAGGAAATAAGATGTAAAAGCTGTTTCTGGTAAGGTTCAGGCTCTGCCATTGTTGCGTCAATGCAGCCCTCGGATAGTCATAAAATGAGGCATTCGGTTTACTTTATGAGTCCTCATTTGGCCCTCGCAGCGATTTGAGTTTGCCACCCTTTACCCTAGATTGGAGGGTGAAACACTGCAAAATGCACCTGTTTGAATTTCATACTGTGCAGTCAAAGAACACCACAGCGGTGAACATAGTTTTACTTCAGATTCGGATTTAAACTTGTCTATTGTAGTCTGTCACTCGCTTTTCGAGGACCTAAGCTCATCACAAGGTCAGCATCACGCTAGGGACGCAGGAGTGATGTAAAAGATTTTGGTTAAGCTGACAAGTTGGACCAACATGTCCTGAGACCTGAACCGAAGCAGTCTAGAAACAAAAACAATACAATGCGCCTGATGCAACCAGACGTGCGCAGTCTGTTTCAGTTCAAGGAACCACTGGAGCTGAGAGTATATTCCTAAGATATTTTGGAAACAACGAAAAACTAAGTTTTTGTTTACTAAGATCTTCAGGAGCCCCGGTGTCAAGCAAAATTTGTGAATTTCGAAATCGCTGACTTCACGCCATCTGCGCATGTGCACAGTGATTCCAGGCAATGCATTTGTCAAGCGATGGCTGTCCACTGATATATCAAATACACTGAGAAGTGAGAACTAATGATGACAGTTTGTTGAAGTCTTTTGGATCAGGTCAAAGGTTTGCCAAAGGGTTTGGATAAGGGCTTAAAAAGAAAAATAACTGACGTCTGAGACAAAGTGAAATAATGTTTTTCAGTGGTTAGTTGTTTCCAAACAGTCGCTTATTGTGGACGACCTGAAGTCTAACTAAAAGTTTTTGCTTTCCAACAGGCATGAAAACATTAATCGCTAAAGTTTATTCTTTTACTTTGAGAAGCGAAATGACTGACATAAAATAATAGATCAGAAATTTCACAGAGGTCAGAAATTTCGCTTGACACCAGGTTTAATTGTGCGACATCATTCGCAGATCTGGCATCTGTTTCGGACCACTGTGATAAGCGATTAGCTTTGTAATTTCTTCATTTGGGTTGCGCTTAAACGTTTATGGTAAAAACAGGGAAATGACGGTGTATATTTTTTGTTCTAAAACAATAACAACTAGTGTGTCACACGACACGTCAAATTTAAAGATCTGGAGTTATCTCTTATAATATATTCATCAGTTTGATGACGTCACTGGACACAAATGCATGTTTGATTTTGAAAATTTAAAATAGAAGCGGTGCTACTCCGTTTGTTGTTTCACTTTGTACGTGACGTCTGCGGTCTTCCTGTAAGGCAGGTTTGCCCAACATACGGCCCGCGGGCCACGTGCGGCCTGCGATAGCTTGTCTTGCGGCCCGGGAGAGCTTTCTCTCAGTTGCAGAAAATGTTGCAAAAATCCGACTTCGGACAATTAATTGTCATTTCAGAATTTCTTCCAAACTTCAACGAAATAGACTTGCGGCCCGCGAATTTATGTGGATCAATTTGTCCCTTCGAGCTTTCTGAGTTGTGCAGGCCTGCTGTAAAGCAATGGTATCCTAGTATTATCCGCTACGAACCACAGACGTTCAAAGACACGGTCTGATCCAGAATCATACCATGATACGTTGCCTGCGTATCACTACGCTTGTGGAAGAGCAAAGTCCTAATGCAGGGTGCAAAATTTTCTGTGAATGTTAGCATAGATATACGGGAAGGCCTTTTACTGGGTGGGCGGAAAAATTTGCCCTGAAAATAACAATTTGCCCTGAAACAACTTTTTTAGTTTAATCCTATTGGGGCCTGAAATCTCGTGGGAATCTGTTCTATACAGTCGGATTCGTTTATAACGGCTTCGTCTGTAATTCGCCTATATGACTTTCTTTGTTGTCAGAATTTTATTGCTTTTGACATACTCCACATCTGACACGATGACGGAATGGTCGTTTTCGGGATCTTAGACTTGTCATGGTAATAGTTACGAATAGCCTACCACAAATCTGGAAAGAAACAACGATCGTTTTCAACATTTCTGAAATAGACATTTACATGCATGTTTCAGACTGCCACTTTTCCCGCAACCGTGATTCCTGGTGATTCAACTGAAACACCATCATTGACAGACAAAAAGTTTAGTTAATATCTGAACAAATTCAGATTGTCCGAATGGTGCCTGAAACCTCTTCCAAATCTGTTTTATAGTTACCTTGCTTGTTAATTGTTTGGACAAAGAGTTGATATAGCCTATAAAACACTTTCCAAGTACTTTATACAAGTATTGTCATTTGTACCACTGGTCCATATTACACAAACCACCACCAGGGTTGGTCCAAATTACACGCTACATTCACAAAACTAACTTCAAAATTTTCCAACCTCAGCCAGTCAACTAAAATTTGATGTTAAGATCAATGCTGCAACAGATAACTGAAGAGTTCTAAAAAAAGCACGAAGAACCTGGCCTTAAAACTCCTGTTGATCAAAAAAATCTTATCATCTTAACACCCTGCACATCTACCCAGCGCAAACTCGAAAACGAACAAAGAAAGAGTTACCGAATTCTTATATCAAGCTGTTGACCTACCGACATGCGGTTGTTCGATTTTCACAAAAAACGAGGGCTTGGTCCAGACCAAAGTCATTATATCCAGTCACGACTTTGGTCCAGATTACACACTACACCAGCCCAAATTACACGGATCACCCGCAAGTGAATATACACTGAATACACTGTATTGAAAATATTTTCACCGATCAGGATTTTTGAGCAACTTGCGCTTGCCCTGAATAACAGAGTTTGCCCTGAAATTTTTCGCTGTATTGAAATATTTTTTATCATTCAGGATTTTTCAGCAACTTGCGTTTTCCCTGAAAACAAAGTTTGCCCTGCAATTTTTTCAAACCGGGGGGCTGCCGCCCCGCCCCCGCCTCGTACGCCTATGAATGTTAGTAATGCATAGAATTTTTTTAGTAGCGCCCACGTATAAGCTTTGCTGGGGAAGGTGGGGCACAGTGGGACTAGGGGCACAGTCGTCTTTTTTGATTTATTCAAAAAGTTGAAAACGTTGAAATTTAAAGTTTCCATTGTGATTTGGTCTCATACCAGCCGTGGTACTAAAGTTAATTTTTCTTTGATAGGCCACCGTTGTTACGAGTTATAGAAAAAGTTGTGTTTTTGCTACCCAAAATTAATTTATAAAATCGCATTCAAATTTGGGTTTTGCCCACGTTAATCAACATCCGTTCTGAGTTTTTGTGACGTTGTAGTCAGGGTGGTGCTACATCATTTGATAATGCCAGATTTCAAATTCTTTTCAAGTTGAGTTGGTACTTCTTCATTTTATTTTTTAGATATGCCTGGGGCACATTTGACAAAAAATAATGGTGCACACTCAACACATTGCCACTAGGTCAGTCTTAACAAGGTAAAGCTTGAGAGGTTATACTGGAATGCACTACAGAATAATTCTAATCTACGAGCATTTTTAGGTTTATTATGTGTTTAGAGGCACATTATATTTGTATGGTAAGGCATGAATTTCAGTATACTGCATTGGCTTCATTTAATGTTTGGTAATCATACAAATTTGTTTTGCCATGCAGTGATAGTGGGTAATTAGAATGCGAAAAAAGTGGAGAGGCATATGTCACATGGGATATCACGTGAACATTATGCAATGCATGCAACCCAACTTTTCATTGACCGATCAGGTGTACCCCGCGCTCATGTCGAGTGCGCCCCATGCATGGGGCACACTCTACAGAAAAAGTACCCTTTTTAAACTGATCGTAAATTTTTTTCTGAAGGGCGTTGTTTTCATGTTTTGGCATGATATTGTGTATATACAGTTGCTTAATTGTGTGACAAATTTTGAACTTGTTTGGACTTGAAATAAAGTAGCAGTGGTTCAAAATGCAAAAAAGCGTCGACTTTACCCCACCTTCCCCAGTATAATGCAAAAGTATAAAATGTAAAAAATAGGTTCGCGCGTTCCAAGTTTTTGGTCGAGCAGCGCGAATGCGCGACCACATTTTGCACCCCTGTCCTAATGTAATGGTACCAACAGATGAATAAACGCATTTATTCACTACCTTCACAAAACCAAATCCCATCAAGTATAGGTAAACGGCCGACGAGGTTCCCAAATGAACTGCTTTCTCCAGGGCCTGGAGAGAGTAAATAAAGAAGCTAACTCAAAGTAGCCCAAACTGAGAGAAGTTGACTAAAGTCACACACACTGATAGTTTATTCACTAGATTTCTTAAAATGCAAGCTTGTAAAATCTTGTGATGAAGTCACCACGCTAGAAAAAGCACGTCAGTGTACTGTACCACAAACCTTTATCAGTCAAACGCATTATTACCTCAAAGGCATTGTAATGTCACATAAATTTGATATATTGCATGGGAAAAAATACTGTTGCGGGCCTGACCTTTATCACCCGCCAAGTTTTGCCTTTTGTTGACAAAACCATCTTACTTGATCCTTGCTAGTATTTCTGGTGCGCCTGTTACATCTCATTACTTATTTTTTTTGTGAAAGAACTTGAATATTCAAGTGAAACTCTTTAGCGGCAAGTATCAGTCAAAAATATTTTTATCCAAACTACATTTTAAGGTTATTGCTTGTCACCGAAAAAATTTTATCAAACTCATTGTTAATGCAGTGTGTTGACTATCACCACAATCACAAGATCACATTTATAAACGAAATAATATGCGTAACGGGCTAACAAACATAAGCTGTTCACCACCTTACTATACTGCAACCCTAATATCCTGCTGGTTTGCACTGTTGTCAAAAATGGTATTGTTTCCCGAAGATAAAATTAATCTCTTTTAGCATGTTATTCACCGGGAAAATGGCATACATCAAAACCAAATTTATAAAAATGTGTATATCACCACGCGATCACAGCTTGTGAGTAGTTTTATCGGTGTCCGAGTAATTGCAAAAACTACAGTGCTTTGAAAGCTAGAAAGTTGAAACCAGATCGATAATTTTGGTGAAACGAATAAGCAGCAGACGAAACAGGGCCTCCATATGAAATTAGCACCAGTTCTGCAGCATCACAAAGTACGGGCACAATCAATTTAGGTTGCAATCTTGGTTGGGGGAACCTTTACTAGAACGAAACAGTTCGCTATTGTCGTGAGATGTTGGAGATCAATGGTGTGACTTTCTTCACAGGTTAGTAAATTTATTGATTTCAAATCAAGACCAGGAGGTATTGTTGGAATTTTTTGTCTCACAACCACAAGTCCATCAGCTTGCTCCTACAAGTACTTTAGGTCGTTCTGCCTGTACTTCCAAATTTATTAATATGTTTATTTTAGCCATAGATGTTTCAAGTTTGTTTGGTGAAAAACCCTTCATCTTCACAAAGTTTTATTTTATCCCCACAAACTGCTGACTACAATACTTATCTTGAGAAAAGGACTCATTAGAAACTATAACAAAATTGAGAGTGGGAGTGTAACCAAGTAAGATTCACATGATCCACAAGCTAATTTTTCTCTTAATCAAAGAAAATTGATGCTAATTATGTTTTGCCTTAGGTTGGATTCCACTGTAAAGTGTGATTTTGTGTAAAACTTATAAATATTTCTGGACCAATTACGAAATTGCGCATTAAGGAATGAACCAACTCGTCTGTCAGATCAGGATCGATTGAGAAACCCTAACATTAAACAACTTTGGCCGTTAAATTGATAAGGTTGAGGCCATTAATAATTCAATTCTCGTTTATTGATTTATAGATTTTTTTCGTAATTTACCTCGGATGGTATAAGATCCTACCTGATCTTAAGTAACGGAACCTATTTGTTACTTGTATGAAGAGCAGTAGAATCGCATGTCTAATGCTTTTTGACTACTTCTACTTTACAAAGCGATGCACACAAAGGCGCGTATCTGTAGGAAAAGTCGTTGCTTATGTGCAACTCGCAAAGTATTTCGGTTTTGGCCAATATCAATTTTATCTTTATTTGTTGAACAATCGGTCGCTTTCTGCATAAAGCAATGCCTTATTTAAATTGGTGGTTGGTTGCAAACTCTATTATTTGTTGGTTTGTGCCGTAATAAGTGACGGTACCTTGCCAAAAATACGTTTGACGATTGAATCGTTTAAGTGGTGGGTGTGCTCAAAGACATCACACGGTGGTTACAACTACTTCCAAGACACCATGACTTATAGGGTACTAATTCCTGGTCCAACGCGTGCATTTTCGCTCTTCATGCCGAGTACACTAAACTGAAACCCAGGGAGGCAGCGTCAGCGTTCTGTTTAATCAGGAAGATTTTAATTAAAATATTGCATACCTGATTTTTTTTAACTTTGAACTTTCTGAAATCACCACTGGGGAAAGTGAAACAAGTCATTCAGGCTGGTTTCCAGACCCTCTAAAAAACGCATACCTGCACGTATTCATAGCCTTGGTTTTGCAGCCGTTACAACTTATGTAACCTAGACTATATAAAGAATACGAAAGTTCTGACAACACTTTTGTTTCTTCCTTCGCAATTCACACCCAATCAGTAAACACAATATAAAGGCAAAGGTAAACTCTGTCGAAAAGAAATACATGTATTTTGATTTGTTCTTAACTGATCTACTTTTGAATTTCTCAACGCTCATATGGACGTTGCACGCGACAAAAATATCAATTTATATCTCCGTCGGTACGTCGTTTAAAATGTATTCCTTTCTACACAGCATTCCTTCAACAAACTCAGTGTCGTTAATCGTGGATGACCTGAAGTCAATCCTTACTGTTTGCGTCGATGACGTCACCATATTCACTCAACCGTAGTATGAACTTTTTAGAAAATTGGCAAAATGGGGGGCACATTATGGAATTGATATAATTTGGTGACCATGCTCCCCAGCTACGCCCATGGTGGTGGTATAGCAACTAGTAAGAGTTGGGCTGAAATAGACAAAATTATGCTCAACAATTGTGGTAAGTAATTCAAATTTGGTCAGTTCCGGTGAATAAAACGTACTGCCACTAACAATCACCACATAGATCAAATCAAAAACAAACCACAAGATCTTTTGGTAATGCTAACAGTGCAACCACGCGGGTAGCCAGAATTTTATCAGGGTCTGTGGAAAACAACAACCGAGTTTCAACATTTAAATATTTTTAATGCTCCTTGTTTTTAAAGCATCATCCATGAAACGTGCATGCTTCTGGCGTTTTCTCCTGAACATATGTGTTCAGATTTAATCCGACAAA
>JGI24022J15233_10005978_pt1 | contig 13075 bp, 4 predicted proteins | sample Ectturendosymbi2_FD_15233 | JGI IMG/M metagenome (IMG submission 15233)
CTGTAACATGGTTCTGTGAAACGCTTCACTGCACCAAATATCCAAGACCACTGAGATTGTGACTGGTTGGGAGTCAAGCATTGCGGTTCTCACGAAGATTAAAGGGCAACCGATCTTTTGACCTAAAACTTGAAATTTTGACTTCAAAATTTACTAATAATTAACTTTATGTTGGCTTATCAACTTTCTGCGTTTGAAACTGCAAAATAATTCAGCCTTTGGTGTTGACATTAACTCAGAAGCAATTTCATTCCGTATGATTCAAACTTGTAAACAATTTGGTTACTTAACCTTAGCCACGATATATTTGGTCAGTACATTAAAAGCTACAGGAGAGTCAAACCTGGGAACATCATAAAGGTAAAGCACTATATGCATGATGGACAGAGCATTTACCAAACTACGTAAGTGCTGTACTGTAAGACCACGTTTCTTGCCTTCTCACGCCTAGCCTACTTAATATGCAATCTTCTAGTAATGGGCAAAACAGTACACATCGGAAGTCGCAACAAACCGATTATTATTTCATATTTGCAACTAAACTTGCAAAATCATATCAATATCAGTTGTTGTAGCTTCAATAAATATAGCATGCATTAATTAGTTTTATTATACCGATAGTGGTCGAAAGCAACCAACACTGATACAGCTATCGGAAAATACCCAATCGGTCAAACTCTATTTTTTCAAGAGGAAGAATTCAGCTTCCTTGAAGTTAGTAAAATTGGCCCAACAATCGTCACATTGCTACCATTAAATGATTGCATCGACTTTCGCGGCGATAGAGAATTGCAAGTTGTCATCAAGTTTGGCGCAGTTAATTTTTGTCGTGAACTGTAACAAATCCCTCCAACCGTATGTGTTATTATTGGCAAAATTGCCTTGAAACAAGTCTTCATGGTTTTCGGTAAAGCATTGCCAAACCATTGTTTCGCAGGTAAAAAATATGGCAGTCCATTATCATGTGCTTTATAAGCTTTAGTTAGTACCTTGACTAAAACAATGTAGTCCCACTGAAAGGTGTTCTGTTGTAAAAATACTGGAAATATGACTGTTGCCAGACAATTTACGTAGAAATTAACGGCTAGTAAAACTAGGCATAGCTAGCCGTAAATTATAAAACGTCCTTATCGTGTTTTTCAGTCACTTCGAGTGTTTTGGCGTGTGTGGATGTAGCTGTGCTGTGTTCATCTGTCTTATGACCAGGTGTGTAGTGGGGCGGGAACGCGTGGGAATGGCGTTCCTACACCTTTTTCATGTTTTGCTTTAACTAAGATTAGTCCGAAGCTGTTTCAAAATGGCTAGTTTTTTTGGTGCTTTCCCACACCTTTTTTGTTAACGCTACATCCCTGCTTATGACAAAGTGTAACAGAACAGTAGGTTAGGAAAGGAGTAGCTTAGACCGGCAAGTAAGCCCAAGCACCCAATCTTGGCTAAACTAAAGACTCCAAAAAATCCTTTTCGCCACCGTTGTTTGAGGCTTGCTATGAACTCATTCTGTAGTGGAGATCACGCCGAAAGATACACTGCGTAGAACGTTATGGGTGAAATAGCTTTTTGCCAGCTAACTAGCATAAGCGAATGCGATTCCACCATCCAGGAATGCCTCAACTTCCGGGAAAAGCGAAGCTAATATTACTGGGGTTTCCCATGACGTATTTCCCTGAGCAAGGTTTCTGCCAAGTACTGCACACTCGCAATAAATACCGCAATCGCCTTGACATGAACAAGATCGGAGAAAGTCCAGTTAAATTGACCAACTTGCAACCTGCTTTGAAAAAGCTTGCAGATAAACACCATCGCAAGATTCGCATTAGTTTTAATTACTTGTTTTTTGAAAATTAATAATATTTATTCTACAAATGCATTTGCATTCGTTTTGTTTTGTGCTAACTAGATTACCCATTTATATTTGATTAGCTCTGAATTATTTTCAAAATAAAATACTATTTTCAGAAAAATTGTAGGAAGGGGGGCGATTTTCAAGCAAAGTGCCTGTAGGGGAACAATTTCACAAAAAATGTTGAAGACCACTGATTTAGATAAATTGGAAACATTTGGGTGAAGTCCATCAGTCAAATCAAATTTTGGCAATTTGCAACAGCTTCATTCAATTGTTCGCAACTTCAAACAGTCTTGTTCAAAGCTGGGATAAATAGAAAAGCACCATTGAAATTTTAGTAAATTTAGAAATGTCTGTGTGTACTCTTAGAGCTTTATTCAAATTTGGATAAAATTAGAATCATTTGGATAAATTTTAACAATATCAATGGAATTTGAGCAAATTGAGACAACTTCATTCAAATTTGGATGAGGTTAGAATTGTTTACATAAATTGGAAAAATTTGGGTAAATTCCAACAGACTACATGAACTCCATTCAAATTTGGGCCAAGTGGAACATCTTCATTCAATTTTCGGTAACTTCAAAGAGCTTCGTTCCAATTTGGGTAATACACAAGCGCTTCGTTTAAATTTGCATACAATTAGAAACATTTGGGTAAATTCCAACAGCCTCAATCATATTTGGGGAATTGAAACAGCTTCATTCAAACTTGGGTACAATTGAAACCACCTCGGCAAATTGGAAGAGTTTCATTCAGATTGGCATATATTATAAATATTTGGGCGAATTACAACAGCCCGAATCAAATTTGGGTCAATTGCAACAACCTCATTCAAATTTGGGTAGAGTTAGAAACATTTAAAAATTAGGAACATGTAATGGTAACTCACAATTCCAACTAACTCTAATTTTTGCAAACCTCAAATAGTTGATGCTGTAAAGTACATGATGCTGATGCTGTACATGTATGTAGCTGCAGCTGCAAAATTTTTGTGGTAGTAATGTGGTGAAGCTGTGATATGATGCTGTGAATTTTCGTCTGTAATAAGTGTTGTGTGGTTGTAATGTAGCTGTGATTTCATACTGTTTAGGTTTTCATACTTTCCGTTTGTTTCATGCAATGAATTTCATATGTTGCATCCTGCCAAATTTTAATATTTCAATTTGATGCTGTTACCTGAAGTGTTCATGAACAGCAGCAACTGTGCTATTTATTGCACTGCATAATTCACTAATGCTAATGCAGGCCAGTGAAGCACTGCTATTTTTATAAAATATTCTTGTTGAGGTTACAAGTCATTTGTCATTGGAAATGTGCATTTGCACACATTCCTGGTGGTTGATCATACAGGCTGTAGTATTTGTCTGTATCAGTCCCATATTGCTATAGCAATGCTGTGTTCAGTGCACATTTAACTGTCTAAAGTGGAGTGGATTTTTGGTTTTCATAACAATGTGGCTTTAGAAGCTGTAAACGTTTAAGTAAGTTGTAGTATTTTAAGTACAACATATTGCAGTGAAGATCGTCTAATGTGGAAGGCTAAGCTATATGCTATGTATTTAACTGAGTCCTTTACCTCTCCTTACTTGAGACTTGACCTATTTGCAGCAATGTAATACTTTAGATCGTAACCTGGTATTTTACTCCTTTTCCAGATTGATTGCGATTGTGGCTAACGCAAATGCACACATCTATGCTAGATAAGAACAGATCTTAGCTATTAGGATGATCGTGATGGAAGAATAAGTTTAGAACGTATATAAAAACTTGAAAATGAAGATGCTTAACAACACCTTCCACACGCAGTGGCATGAACAGAAATTTTTGAGGGAATGCTATTGTAAACAGCTGACATTTTTCAACCAGTAAATAGTATCATAGTTCGCATGTGGCTATGAAGAATATTGACTGCTAGTTGAGGGCGTACGGCTTTGAACCCCGGTAATTGGTAACTAGGCATGTAGACACTTTGGTTTGTTTACAATGATACGTTTTAGTTTTAATATTAAGACTTGCTGTTGATATGTTATTTTGGGAAAGCAAGATCAAATTTGGGCAAAAATTTTTTGCATTCTCAAAAATATGCACTCCCGTACACCTATGGCTTGTATCCTTTGAAAAATATTTAAAAAGCATTGCAATTTGGTAATATGTACAACGAAACAACGGACTGTGTTTTTTTAAGAAACATAAAAGCACAAGTAACTTCGGAGATTATGTTGCTCACGACTGACTTTATATAGTGGATGTCGGGATTTTGATCAATGCTTCTTTGAACACCTATTTTCTTTAAGTGCTTTCAAAGTCGCGGAGAGGTCGTTGTTCACCGATCTCGGCGTGCTATCAGTAGGTTTAAGTTATTGAGCGAGGAACGTGTGGCGAGACGTAGTTGAAGCGTAACATTGTGGATCAAAGACGTTTCGAGTTTGGAAAATCTCATAAGTGCAACACCTGATTACGTTACTCGAGAAAAACCGGTGGATACCTGTAACCCCAAATAATATTGAAATATCTTTTTCGTTTTAACTTTTAAACTAGGCACGAAGTCCATAGAGCTCAACTGGTGGAGACCTTTACAATAATCTACAACCCCAGTCCCTACACAGACACTTTCTTGAACTATTGCAAAATCGATACCAGTCCTCATCTGAATATTTTAACATTAACATCAAGCAGCCATAAAGCACATAGAACTTATAATATTAAATAGAAAGAGAGTTCTGTAAAGCTAAATGTTTTTTCCTACTTCTCAGCTGAAAAATCAGTTAATAGGTTAACAGACAAATCCGAATACGAATATTGTTGAAAACCGATCTATATTCATGATCGTGTTGACAAAGTTCTTTTTTGGTATTTGCCTACAGCAGTTCTTCCAAATGTTTTTGACCACTGTCAACCAAATTAAGTTAAAATGTTTTGAATTTCGATGGAAACTGAGTTTCTTTGAGCGGCAATTTTTTTCATAAGCTTTGATTGAAAGTCAAGCGCTTTGTACCAAAATTGAATTTTCATAAGTATGATCCACAGTTAAAATCCAATTTTTAGAGGTTTAGGAAGATACTATGAATATGTTAACAATAAGCAGAACATGTTGTTTACAGAATTCACGGCATGTCCTGGTTTGGAACAAACAGTCCTAACTTTCGGTTGCTTTGCCGAATTGCCACCAAACCAACAAAGTTTTACTCTTTTGATTTTTGGACATTAGACCCATAACTTCAGTAAACTATTTTGCATTTGTTAATTGCTTGTACACGGCAACACATGTCACTCTGTGAATGCGTTCACAGTAATGTGCCGAACCTTTCAACATCTTTTCTTTGCGTATTCTACGACAATGTGGTCAGTAGAATTTTGTTTAGCAAATATGTTTTTTTGCTACATGCACCTCTTGATCTCACAGTATTTTTCGCATACACATTGCTGTAAAATATGTTTGTGACCTGTTTCAAAAAGCCGGTTTTTAACTCCTCGTAAGTTTGTTTTTGTAAGAGATACAGAAGTTCATATTAAAACTGCATAATGAGCTTTCGCAAAAATCGACAAAATAAAAACTCCAATGTCGTTGCTTTCAAACAATGATCTGCAACTATTTGACCAAACAGTGTTGGTTTTCCTACAATTTCTCATATAGATTTCACATTTATAGGCGATTTCTGACTCATGTTAAAAGCTATGTTTGGATTGTCAGCCATCTACATTATGATAGCTGTTTCGTTATCACATTTTAGTAGTCAGGCCCGCAACAACGGGGGGGATCCGTGCAGTTGTACCCATGCCAAAATTTTCAAAAACATGTTTTGTTGTTAGGTACATCAAGTTACAATCATTTTACTCCCACCGAAGATATCATCTGGTAGGGCCCTGTTAATAGCAGTCTACTGTAATACTGAACTAAACGCAAGCATTTTGTCGTTGGTAAACACGTCGGTTGGTACAATGCAATATAATTAAGCATTTCACACGCGACATCGCCTAATCTGTCAACCACTAAGTTGCAATGACGATACTTGTTTCCGCTACGTTTACAGTTTCAAAACACTTGAATACTTAAGTGGATTTGAAAAGTGTCTCATCATCCAGAAGCTATGTACAGCAATCGTCCAGTCTTGAAAGATTAATTTTCCATCTTCAACATACCTAGCTTGCCGGAAGAATGTAACCTACTCAATGGCCGATTTCCTGACAGTCTTTTAATTCCCGGCCATTAGGTCCATAAGCTCAGTATATAACTTTTACCGGTCTTTGAAGCTGCACATGATTCTCACAATGAATGTTGCCATTCGCCTGAGAGCCGGTTCCCCTCGTATTCGCTTCCGCCTTTATTGCACCTCACTGTTGGCGGCATGACACATCGCCACATTTCGAGAACGTTCATCCCATGATATGGCGCATGTTGCACGTGACCATACCTTTGCAACAAAGAGCTTCTGTGTCAGAGCCAGTTTTAAGCCGATTTGGCCAATTGCTTCCAATCGGGTCCCGCACCATAAGGAGCCCCGCGCTATGCATACTAACCTACGCAAACTTAGGCGTTTTGTTGAAGTGGTTTGTATATTTTACCGGCGCGGGGTCAGCAGTATTTTGCAGGCGTGGGATCCGTTGCCAACGAACATCAAAGAGAACTGCGCGGTTTATAACGCCGTTATCATAATTATGTCTGTAATTGTAACAATGGTCATTGTTTACGTTTAATTTGTAGCCTATAGTTTTTTTTCAATAGCACCTCGTTAAAGCATACAGGACTTTCTTTTGAAACAGTTTTTTGTTTCATTTCACAAAAGCCTTGCGTGTTTTGCATGTCAGGTTCGAGTAGTTGCTGCACAATACGGTTCGACGCTTGTTGCTGTTTCAATAATTACTGCTACTTGTCTTCCGAAGGTTAAGTTTAGTTCGTAATTGCAAATGTGCGCTGCTTAGTTAGTCTTTCAACAACATTATTCATCTTCCCTCTCGCAGAGATCTGATGCAGTAACCTCTAATTTGCGGAAATGTTTGAAATAAACCTAGTTTTGATTAATAACGAATAGTTCAGATTTGAAAAAAATAACTTTTCTTTGAAAAATAACAGAAAATTTCTTTATTGAATACGAACGGATAAGCCATTTTTCAAGTAACAGAAGTGACAACTTGGTTCCAGCAAAGTAAGCCTCATGATGCTCCAGTGGCGAAAGTTTCATCATCAAGTACTACCGAAACAAGGATTATGGATTGAACTCACACAGATTGGCGTCGTAATTTCTGAGATATAGCTTAACAAGTTGAAAGTTGCTGCAAAGGTGGTATGACCTTCCTGGAAGTTTTGGACCCTACTACAGTACATGCCTATTTTAGAAAAATTCAAAAGTAGGTTAAAAGTTATTGGGAGATCTACTTTCACTTTACATATGTTTCTTTCATCTTAAAAGCGAAATGATTTTTTCAACCTTTCCTGGGATATCAAAACCTGCTCTAATAAGCAGTTTATTCTCTTTTAACAGGTGGTCTGTAAAAGTGGGTTTCACTGTAACCATTTTCCCCGTGTGAAGTATATAGTCATTGGCAGGTGTTGTACTGGAGTTTTTTTATTTTTACTTTAACAGTCGCAGTTGAGCTATTTATTTAAGAATGTCCTTTTCTGTAACTGAAGTAAATACCATTAGTCAAAGACCTGCAGACATAGACCTACAATATCAAGTGGCAGTCAAAAGAGAGCTGAAGTTCAGGCAAAAAAGGACGAAGCAGAAAAAGAGAAAGGTGCCCTGGACAAGCACAGTATTTTGACAGAACTACCTCGGAAAATAAAGAAAAAGCTCTAGAATAGCCACACATCCTGATGACGTTACACAAGATAACCAAAGTGGACGTTTATGTACGAGAAGAAGATAATTCATTTCGAAAGTGTTGAGTCTGACAAGTAGGAACCTCGTCGGCACGTGCATCTGATGGGGCATGCTAGAAAGAAAATTCAAAATTTGTCGGAACCATTGGATAAAAGCGATCCTGCTGTTTAGCCAGGTGTCATGTGTTGGAATGTTAGAGACTATTTGGCCCAAACGGGACCCCTGCAATCACATTGGAGGTTTTCCCCATAAACGAGAGTGATGGCACATGGTTTTCTAGGTTTTACTCAAAAGGATACTGTCAAATGTTGAAGCACAGCGGCAGGTCCTCCATGACTAATATTCCTGACCTGGAAAAGTAAAATCTTTTGTTACTAATGCAAACTTTTCACCTCTGGATATGCACTGTAGAACAGCACTCAAAACCACCTCTCTGAAGGCACTACACTCAATACCTCCCATCTGGTCAGGGAGCACCTGGCCTGAAAGGAGCTATTTAGTGTTGTAATTCTTGGATTGATAGAGTGTTACGGAACTGTCTTGAAGTCTCTTCTGGAGATTTCTAATTGAAGTCTCTTCTGGAGAGTTCTTGATGGCACCTATTTGTGCCTCGCCTTTTTAGCATCAACGATTTCTATCATTATGGCTTGATGCCACCCTCAAAAATTTCTTCACAGACCACTGAGTGGGGCTCCGCAAAAGTGCTTCCAATCGGACCCCGCACATGTTAAATCCGGCCCTGATTCCTATCTCTTCTTCTGTAAACGTCAATTCGTCAACTGCCATTTGTTTCCTAAGCATGAACAATTATGATACTACGACGAGGACAACATACTCACCCCCAACTTTGCCTCCGCAATGAATACTTGCATGTTATCAGACGTTTCTTGGTCATACAATATCCTCTTCTCAGATTACCTGAGAATAATATACGCAGGATAGACATAACTAACCAAGGCCGGTTTCTTTGTGCAAATGGTTAGAAGCTACCAAACAATGCCGTAACCGGCCAGTGGGAAAGCTACCCTGTAGTCAGGCAGAGGGATCCCTCAAATTTGCAGTACTATGCTCAGGATTCAGTGTGAACTTTCATAATAACTCTCTGCTTTACTATACAAGAAACCCTGCTTGGGCCACCCACAAGTCAAACAGCACGGCATACGCGATCACATTAGCAAGTTCTTCGACGAAACAAATGTTTTTTTTACACACTCCTGTTGGCAGATGCTTCGGTAATTATTTTGGGGGGCAGAGGCAATTTTGATGCCATGCTTTTTTGCCTAAATATTTTGGTGATATGATAAATCAACAACTGGAAGCCATCACTAGCGATTATAACCATATGTTCGGTGGAGGAGAAAAACAGATGGCTGCAATTCATGAACAGCAGGCAGTGTTAGCTCGAGACATTCAAGTGGTAGCAACTCAAATTGGAAAATTGGCAGGAGCCGAATCACGATTCAAGCGAGGAAAACTTCAGGTCGATTTAAGCGTTGTTGAATGTGAAGAACAAAACGCCCGTTACATCGTCCAGAACTCCGATAAAAAGCATTATTGTCAGCATTGGATGTTACGTAGTACGTTTGATTGTTGCCAACTAGATTGCTCGCAGAGATTGCTTGATGAAGCTCTATATGTTAGTTAAATCAGCTAGAACAGTTTCTCGTGAGTTTTACTTGGAAAAACGTGTCAACAATGGGCTTACTACATATGGTTTGCTGAGGGCGTTGCAACAATACATTGCTGTGCAAAACTTGTCTTCATGCTGTTAACCATAAGCCTATAACGAAGAATAGGCCTGCACAACGCAGAAAGCTCGAAACACCAAACTGACCAACATAAGTTGCCGCAGGCCGCAAAATCTATTTTATTTTGTTGTTAGAAAAAAATTTTGGAAAGACAAATAATTATATATCCAAGGTCGGGCTGATGCAATATTTTCTGCAATTGCGAAAGGTCCTGCAGGCCGCGTGCAAAATTCTCGCGGGCCGCGTGTGGCCCACGGGCCGTATATTTTGCAGACCTGGCATAGAGTATTAAAACACTATATTTGGTATTGCATGGAAAAAGACAACTTAAAAACGGCATAAATGAACCCTGTGTCCACTGAATGGATTGCGCTTGTTTGGTCCATAAAATATGTGGTTACTACAACAAAGGAGTTTACGTACAGCGAATCAGATCGACAACTGGACGATATTGTCGAATGCGGCAACACGGTCCCGCATGAAAACATATGCATCCGCAAAACAAACCTACAAAAACCCATAGAGATCACGGAATTTAACGAAGAAAACTTGTGAGCAACACAAAAGAGCTATAAATTCGAAGGAAAGATCGCAATGCCATTTGTTCTTGAGAAGAATGTAGGAAAGGCTTCAATCTCTGTTAAAGACCTAAGGCAATCGTGGAACCAAAGTCGGCACAAAAAAGATAACCTTTTGAGGGGGCACTGCACACAAGGGGAACATATTTTCACGCTTTCCAGACAAACGGCCAAATAGGTCACACAGCCCGTGCTCCCAAAATCCGTCCCTGCCAAGAACCACTAAACTAAGGCACGGCTGTGCAACCCGTGGCTCACTGGCCAAAAGTGGCCCGGCAGCTGAAGTTTTGTGGTCCGCGGAAACGTCCAGATTTTAAATAGAGCGTCAGTCTTCCGTGGGTGGCCAGCGAGTTGTCTAACCCGCAAAGCTTGACACATGCATCTGTAACCAGTGGGCAAATCTGGTTTTGTGCATTTGGTCCCGGCAGTGTTGCGTGGTTGTACACTCCTTATCTAAGGCATCAGACCCAAACGCGGTTCTGTCATTTCCTTGCTGTTTGGTTACTCTTTGCTTCCTTGGGGTAGAGTTATGTGGTTGCCATTTGGCAAAGTGACTTTTGCTTGTTATCAAGTTCTTTCGCTCGTCAATATTTTCTTTGACTTGCTTGGCATGGGAGCAGTGCAAACTTGCACCAATACTCAATAGCAATGTGAGTTTTGATTGACTTTGCTAAAGAAAATTAAAATGGAAAAAATCACATCTAAAAATCCTAAACGAGCTTTAAGCAGTAGAAACGCTGACAAAATTACTGTATTGCTCAAGCTCAGAAGCAGCAACTATGTTTTTATTGTAGAATACAGCTAGCCTTACGCATATCTCTTACTTGCAGTCAGGGACCGAGTTTAAGGGGGGACGGAGGGACATGTAACCCCCAACTTTTGGACAGAGGGGACACAACATCTTTTGTCTCCCCCAATATTTTGTGATAAAAAATAATGTAGTTGTACAAGTTTCATGGTTACATTACTGTGGCCAGGGTTTTTTAAGGTGTTTTAGGGTCCCGATTCGGGTCCCTAGGATTGAAAATCAGGTCCTTAGAATCAACGAACATTATCATCGGGTACCTACAGTCAGAGAAAATCGGGCCCCTAGAATCAGAGAAATCGGGGCCCTACAGGTCCATACCGGGTACCTAACATTTTCCTTAAAAAAGACCTTATATAACATCATCACTGGATTGTCTGTGGACACAGTATACAGATTTACTATGTAAACTGAATTATGACGATTGTTGATAATTGTGTTGGTTAATTTGAATTAACCGAATCGCTGTGTACATAAACTTCGTTCAATCACAAATTTCTGCTCTGTTCTGTAGCCTACAATGAGAATACGGATGCCACTGCTAGTATTTACCAAAAAATCTTGTTTGTGTTTTATTTTAATCTATATGGTTTAGTGGTTCCAGTGAGAATCTTGTGGTTATTATCAGTACATTTTATTTCGGAACTGACCAAATTTGAATTGATTATCACAATTTTGAGCATGGTTATGCCTATTTATGCCCAACACTCATAATATTACTGTGCTTTCATATTAAATGCAGTGCTAGATATACAGTAATACCATTTTACAGTACCACTTGCTATACCACCACCAGCGTAGCCAGGGAGGCACATGGGCCATGGCTCCCAAAATATATCATTTCCGTACTTTGCCCCCCATGTCGCCAATTTTACAAAAAGGTCGTAGTACGGTTGAGTGAGCATGGTGACGTCATCCAAACGCAAACATTAAAGGTTTGTCGACCCCAACGTTTTTTACCAAACTCGGTCGCTGCCTGCAGTATAACTTTTAAGCTTTGATCAGGTGCATATCAAACACAAACAACAACAAGTTCTTTCACCTGATTCACTCGTAACAATCTACGCGATTCACCAAACGCAGGACACTTGACCAACGATCATATTGATTCTCATGGAAACTCGTTGGAAAACCCTGGAGTTACCAACACGAAATCTGATTGGTGAATAAATCTAACTTTCATGAATAATTAAGACATAAATTGTTGTGGAATATTTTTCGAACTGATCATATACCGGCAATTGATTCCCTGCGTACCACAGTTTGCTGGAGGCCCCCTTGGATCTTGGGGCCCTAAGCTTAAGCCTACTAAACCTAATGGAAAATACAGCCCTGACTTGTTTTTTATCTGAAGTTTTAAAAGAAAAGCATTACTTTCCAAGTAACAGAAATATAACCATTCAATGAGAGCATAATATCGTGATGAAATGCTTTGTGTTGTGGCTTTCGAACTCCCGGTTTACAGACATCATTTGTGATGTAAGTTTATACTGCTAGCAAGGGTTCTTCTAGATATGTCCATTATTGTCGTTCAACTCTACTCGCCTTCCTCGCTTATTTTTGTTTCTCCCAAGCTTTTTGGATGTCCAGCGATTACGTTTTCCAGAGAGCAATTTGACACAGGCAATAAATAATGTACGCAGTATGCACTTGCAGTAGATTGTATACACAAGATGTGATCACTGCGCGGCAAAATCGTACTACGTTCTTCAATTCCCAGGAATAATTGGGCAGAATTTCGTTCCGTGCTCGTGTTTTTTCTGAAATTTTCCTGAAGATCTTAAAGAGTTAAAAAATTTGTAAGGCCGAACCCATGAAAAATTTGGCATCCCCCATGTAAGCGCCAAAAGAAGTTCGCGTGTTAAAGTCCTTATTTCTAGAAATAATTTGACAAACTTCCAGTTTGTCTTTTCAAACGCTTCTATTCAGGGTTTCCCAGGCCAAAGACAATCTTTTGTTGCAAAGTGTATTACCATCCTTTACACACAAGATAACCTTGCGCTTCCCACCAGAAAATCGCCAACAATCTTTTTTCCTTTCAAAGCTCTGAAGGTACCTATACCACAGTTTTAATTATCAATTTGCATAGAGCCTAAATACAAAAACGAGGCATGAAGGTTCAAGTATCAGAGTGAAGTCCGAATTCCCCAAACATGTTTCAGATAGCGACCAAGTTTTTGACAGTTTTGACAGTTTTATTGACTTCAGCCGCAAGGCCCACAAGACATGGCGAGCTCATATATAAAACAAAGTAAGACACTTGCGTAACTTCAGCA
>JGI24022J15233_10005980_pt1 | contig 13074 bp, 10 predicted proteins | sample Ectturendosymbi2_FD_15233 | JGI IMG/M metagenome (IMG submission 15233)
TGAATTTGATGTTTCCATGCTTTTTCAATAGTTTATCTGCATTTTGGTTAAATTCAATATTTTTTCAAGGTCTTCAAAATCGATTTCATAACTCAATACTTTTTCAATACTTTCAATACCGCGTGGAAACCGTGTAGTTGTCCAGTTTAAATGTTTTGTGAACTTGCGCCGCTACGAGTTGGAGCAGAAGGTTCACAGTGCGGTGCAGTTAAATTGCACCATGATCACGGTGCAACATGTGTTAGATGTGTGGAAAACCAGGTGTCCGCCAGCCTTCCAGCCTTTAACAAATGACGCAGCTTCTTTCCAACAATTTCTTTCATTAATGCTTCGGTTGCGTTTTTTTAACTTTAACGCAGGAAATTAATATGATTTTAAAAGCTTCTCAGTTATTTCAACAGGAAAACAAACCAACATTGATGAAAAACATCACTATTAACGACTTAACTACATGAATTGCAACCCCTCAGCGTTTTTTATTATCTCGGCATAAATTTTTAGGATATTTGACTACGTTCAGAAGCAAACCGCTTGACTAATTCTTTTGCTTTTGTGTTCATTTTAAACTAGGACTAGGCGGGAATATGTGGTGACTGCTTTTAGTTCCTTAAGTTTGCACAAAAAGTTGATCAATACTCATCATAAGAACTTACAAGTTGCAGCTTGACCCTTCTACATCTGAAAATATAGCAGCCCCCCACCATGTGCGGGCTTTCACCTTCATTGCCGAACAGAACCATGCAAGGGCATGCATTTGCAAAAGTACCCAGCGATTTGTTACGCAACAACGGAATAAACGCTTCCTCTGTTTCCTACCGCATGCGTCACTGGCCATTGTCACGCCTCCGAGCGCTGATGCATAAACAACAAACACACAGACACTTGCACAATCAGGCATTATGACAACATAAAAGACGAAGGCAATGATCCGTTGCAGGCTGGAAATCCACGAGAGGACTAACCTTTCTCCTTCTGTTTCCACCTATGAAGTGAGAGAAGACGTGCGGAAGATAAGTAGAGCAAGGAAAGGAAAGGTAGGAAAAAAACAAAAAAATCCAACAGTTAGTAAAAATATCTACGTGAAACAAAACTGCAAACTAACACAACAACCACTTTTATAACTAGCACAGCAGGTCAACAACTTATTTAACTCCAATTTGTGCTACAAGACTCAAGCAAAATCGTGTCAAGCCACAACAAATCCTAACTTCACTCTGCTCAGTGGCAACTGTCAAACGAAGGAAGATATTCACCTTTCGTTGCATCATCCTCAACTTAAGCGACGTTGTTGAGTGCAAAGAAACTTCGCTCGCCACAGAATCAGTTTCAGAGTTTGAGCTTCCACAGTCTCTATCTCTCTGCAACACACACGAATTCACCGTCAAATCAAATAACACACGCTTGCTTATACTTGAACACACTGAACACCAGCAACAATTTAACGACACTACTAAGGCAGCGCTAGCAATACAACTAAAACTCATTTCCTGTTTGCACAATACGAGCCTCAACCACACAGCCTCGCAGCATTTCTGCTCGAGGCGCAACTTCCAGCGCAGCGAGACAAAGCGACAAAGAATGGATTTCTTCGCAGCGCACTTTGATCGATGAGCGTTAGTTCCGCTCCAGTGATTTAGCTCGACGTAACAAAGTGAGTCAACACGTCGCTGGCGAGCGCGCGAAATCAGCGAAGACGTTGATTTTCAGACAACTGGTCACGTGACGGTTTCTGTTGCCTCGGTTGAAGCTACTGTGACGTCACAAAGCACCGTGGGCGTTGGGAAAAGCGGCGAGCCGAGAGTGAGACACGTTTGAACAGCGGAGACTCGAACTGCCTCACGTCCTTCAAGCTTAGACAGTTTCGAACTGGTGGATGAACCAGTGGAGAATAATTCAAAAGCGCATTACTGAAAAACATCGCTTCGTTATGCTTAACATCCCAACTTTGATATTACTGTGCTTAGTGAAACAATCGGATACTTTATCCAACAAAAGTATTTCTTGTTCANAAGACGTGGATTGGAATGCTGAAAATTTACAGTAGAACCGCTAGCTAACATCGTTAAGACTCGATGTCATTTCATGCTTTAAGGTCATTTTCAATTTTTGTGAAAGCATGGTTTTTGTGCAGCTCCCATGCTCAAGATATATTCCAAAATAACATCCTCACCATTTTTTTCCTCTCTTCTTTCAGAGCTGTCTCCGCGACCAGCAAGTCGTCGCTCAGTTGCTCCAACAGCGACTTCAAGCGGCTGCCGAGATCATTTAATTTCTCAGATGCCTCCGGAGCGCCCGCTACCGGAGGAGTGTATGTACTTCGGTATCGAGCATCGNNCAAAAGTTGGTTGAACAGTTCTTGAAGGGAAGCAATCTTTCAAAACGCAACAAGAACAAAACTGAGTTGACAGATAAAAAAACACACGAATCTGCGAAACGAGATTCACTGCAATATATCGACCGCAGTAGTTCAGGGCAATTATGACCAACACATCCTCATGTTTTGCCCAAGATATCTGTAATAGTGCAAAACTACAACTCTTCATCTAAACAGGCGAACTTTATGCATATATAGCATGTGCTTCAATCGTAATTTTTTGCTGTTCAGCTCCTGGACTATTAACACAATGTAATGCTTACACATACGTTTGGAATCGGGGTTTTAATTCTATTGGGAAAAAACTCCGCTTCTCTCTCAAAAGCAAATTGTCGGGGGTGTAACTTGTGAAATGCCAAGCAACACAATGCACTCATTTATGACGTAACAACCAACCTTCGCTCTTTCTTCCAAGGCATCCACTCTCATCTGCACCAAAGACTTGTGCGCTCGCCTCATTGAGCTCAGTGGTATCGAAACAGGGGAATTCTCATTCCTGACGAGTTTCGACAAGTCCGTCCTCTGTCTGTCTTGTGCTGCCAGCCGTTGGTTGACTCGTTGCACAGTGCTACGAAATTCCTTCAAACAAAAAGATGAATTATATAATACCCGCGCTAGGCAATAAGCGATGACCTATCACGTTCTCTTTCTACCAAATAATTTCACGATGGATAAGGAACAGAAATAGTTGCCCCCTTAACTCAAGCCCCCACAAAGTTTACTTACTGGTGAAGAAACCAAAGCTTTTTGCAATTCTTCCCTTTTTTGGTTAGCAACAGTGTTGACATTTTCCCATCCATCCTTCATTCGTTTTATTTTCTTCGCGATCGTCTTTGTGACGTCATCGTCATCATCATCATCATCAACGTTCTGCGCTCCTCCAGGCGCGACGAGGTTTATTGACAAAACAATGGGTTTACGACTTTCAATTTCCTTTCTCAAGGACTGGAATGAAAACAAGATAGGTTAGTATGCAGTCATTACATTGCGCAGATATAGTTTCACGCGTAAAACAAATACAACTTGCTTTTAGATTTTTAGCATTCAGCTCAATCCCGCCGAGCGACGTATCATCCGCCCATGACCCGAGGGAGGTCGGGGAGGAGTCCAACCAGGCCAGAATCGCATCCAGATCATGGTCCAGCTGATGATTCCCACTCTTCAACACGCTTCCAGATTCTTTCTTTGTCTTCTTTGGGGAGATAAGAGGCGAAGTGTCTGATATGAGAACAACAACCAAGGTGATTCCCCTCTTCAGTGCAAAGCAGGTATTTTCAAAACACTAGGTACTCACCTCTGGGGCTGTGGGGGAACCCCCGTTTTGTGTCTCTTTCTGACCTTGTCGGTGATTTCTAAAAAGAAACAAAACATACTAAAGAGCAGGAAAACATCAACAACTCCAAACACTTGCAGCATACTTACTGGTTTTCTCAGCAGTTTCATTCCATCAACATCGTCATTCAGCTGATCACGTGATAACAGACCGTTGTGTTCATCGAATGGAGGAATGTCTGGAACAATTATCATCACATCAAGTTAAAACATTTCCACATCATCAACTGGCTGGGGTCTTTCGACGAAGAGTTTTTCAACTATTGTGTTGTAAAGAATCATTAACTTTACATTCACAGACAAACTGACTACAAAGTAACACAAAATAACGACATGGAATGAAACTTTTCTATTACGTAACAATGTCTATTGTCACGCAATTCACAAAAGCGAACCTCCTATCGACTCGTCATCAGTGATGTCACAATCGCCAACTTCGGTTTCAATTTCTGATTGGCTGATGTCGTAGTGATCCCACTCTAACGATCCAACACTGTGAGGTGTTGTTCTACAAATAAACAGTTGACACTCATATACACCAGTGCAAACCGAATCCTCAAGCGCTTACGAACGGTGTGGAGTGAGCAACACCAACATTACACGAGTTGGGAGATGGAAGAGGAACTCCGTAAAAACATGTGCAACCTAATACACAAATGAAAACAATGATTTGCCTAAAAAATGAAATTGATTTTCAATTTGGATAACCAGCCATGGATAATAATAATGCATCTGCATTCACGGCTGTGGAAACTGGAATGTATGACTACAATATAAGATTTGATCAAAGAGATGTCAGTGAAAGAGCCCTACCTCCCACTCATCCTTCCTCCTCTGAACGTTCCCGCCAAAGACCTCCCATCAGTTGGGGTCACCAGCAGGTTGCTGCTGCCCTCAAGCGGCAAGAACTGGCTCGCTTCGCATGACTGAGCAAGGCATGACGCACTCCACCAGGACAGGTCGTTTATGTCGCTGCCCTCAAGAAGCGACAGCGGTTCACAGCTGCTTGGTCGGCTTTCGTCCTGAACACAACATACAACACACTTTAACATGAATGCGCAGATATATGATCTCAACTTCAATGGCAGCAAGGTGACGATCGCTGATCTGAGTTATGCAACAACCGCTTTGATCAAAGTGGATGTTTGTATTTGTTTTTCAATCTGGTCAACGTCACACGCTTTGCATGGTCTAGATTGCTGAACACCGCTAAAGTGCATCCACCCTTTCACAACAGGCAATCTGAACAAACTTTGAAACTTATCACTTACAATTGTAAGAACGTAATGAGACCACATGATCTTTGTTGTAATACTGCTACAATTGTTCTTTTATATTTTTTTTCAAGTTGGAAAATACTTAGGTTCTACATACCAGAGATGAGCATTGGACTGGACCCGGACTACGACAAATTTTACCGGATTGAAATTTGGATCCGGACGTAAATTGGTTCATGGATTTAGAATCAGGACCGGATTTGGACTAAGTTAATGGAAAATTGCGTGATTTATGTTGTCGAAAAGCCGTATTTCGTTCATTTTTTGTACTTCATTTGGACTTGGATTTTAAATTATTTAAGCTTGGACTGAGTTGTAAAAAATAAGGACTGGATCTGGATCGCAAAATATGACCCTCCACTCATCTCTGCTACATGTGTATTTACTGGCACGTGCGGTATGTGGCCACATCCCACAGAGGCCTCTCATCACCGGTCGCTGTAGACTTCAACGCTCATACAAACGACAGTTGAATTATGTTTGTTTACAGTAGTCAAGGTATTCCAAAAGAACAATGCCTTCTCACCAAAACGCTGAGTAGGCGTCTGTAGTAGCGATCTAGTCTTGAAACGACTTCCTTGCAGTAATGATGAAAATCTTTGAGTTCCTCCTCTACAACGACGCAATCGTGATCTGCGCTCTTTTCAATCAACATCATCCCCTTCTCTTCCATTTCCTGCAAGACCGGGATCCTCTCCTCGATTCGTGAAAGTATCATCTGCAAGAAGAACGACATTTTGTTTGATGAAAAAAATCGAAATGAAAATCTGAAGATCAAGAAAAACAGATCATAAAATAATGCCCGACTGCTTCGTATCCGTTGTCCAACTACCTACGCACTATGTTCCTTTACGTATGAATTTTGTTTGACAAAAACAGGCATAAAATCTTGTTTGATTTCGATTTAACATTAAGAGTTGCTTTGCGTTGTTCCCAAAGGTGTCCTTTGAGCAAGCGCACTTTGTTGAGCTCTGGAGCGTCGAGAGTTCAACAATTCAGCAAGTAACATCATTTTAATTTCGACATACAGTTAATTGGCGGCCTGCGGCAACACATCGGTGTGTTGTGTGTTGCGGACGAGTGTGCTGTGTGCTGCGGACCAGACCAGTTTGAAAGACACTAAGGAGAGCACTCTATCAAAGCTCAAACATTGCCTTGCAAAGAACTCACCCTGATAAGAAGTAGTTTGGTCTCAATCTCCTCTCGGACAAGCAAGAAGTTCATGATTACTACAACTGTCTATTCGGTTACTACCAGACCTAACCACTTTGTACCCTGTTGATTATTAATGAAGTTAAAAGAATTCATCGAGTTCAGGTTTCACCACCAGCTGCCACCAACTTCGATCCGAGTCAACTCCCACTTTCAACTAGTACTCTTAAGTCGCTGATCTATTTCGTCATCATTTCGACGCATCTTAACGTTGCTGACAAAATCACTGTACACACTACTGTTAAGTAACTCACGAGTCACACCATTGTACGAAAGCGCCGCTTATCCAAAGAAAGGCCTTTAGTTATCGGCTGACACACCTCACGCCAGCAAGCTTTATGTCGAACTGCTATTGTTTAAATACGCGCCCGGCTAACGATCAGGATATGCCTTGCACTCCACTCTCGTATAAGTCGCAAACCAACCGCCTTCCTTCATGTACTCTGTCTGTAGGAGACCGTGAATAAATGCGCTACGTTAGATAGAGCGGCCTACACTTCTATGACAAACGTCGCATTGCAGGTTCAGAGACGCAAACGTTCCCATTCCCAGTCAAACATTGAAAGCTGCGTAAGTCAAGCTGAACGGTTTTACAGTCAACAAAACAAAACGTAATATCGAACGATGGAAGTCTGGCAGTTTTCAAACTTTATATCATCATGGCTGCACGCGCTGAGCTTTGGAAAGCTACATGTTGTTCATAGCCAAGTACTTGATTGCAAGCAAGACCAAAACCTGCAGAAAAACAAGATTTTGCTCCCGAATCTAAAATTAGCTTTCTCGCAGTCACCACCATCTACAAACATGGAGACCCGGGAAAGCGGCAGACATGGCGACCGAGGTCAATTGCAAGGTCAACAGTGACGTCGCCAAGCATAAAATTAGGAAAGAAGCCGCGAGAGTTCCTGCGTATCCTGCAAAACAACCGTATTTTCCCACTGGCTTGTTGCAAGATTCTGCGACTTCACCATGCTGCGAAATGTCGTCGCGCAAAAGGAAAGCTAATTGATGAGATATTTTCTGCTGCAAATACAGCAGCTTAGTCAAAGATAGACAGTTTCGTCTCTTGATTGAACAGGATTTTGATTGTGACAGATGATATTCGCTGTGTCTGTTTGTCGCAAACACAACAACATCACGAAATTGAAATCAAAAGAAAAATGTTTTGATTGTACATATTTTTTCCAAACACATTACTTAACAACCAGCACGAACGGATTTAGGGATTTTACAAAAAGCTGAAAATTACAATTGCAACACTTCCTAGTCTTTAAAGTGTTTGCGTTATTCGTATGGAAATATCAGCAAAACACCAGCTGACTGAAAAAAATCTGCACGTGACTTGTGAACTGACACGTCCACCTTGTTTAGCAAAGTGTGGTTCGAGTCTGATATTAATCAACTGCGACACCGGTTTGCTCGACACTGCTGCTCGCTATCAACCGATCCCAACCTCTGCGTCTGTAGCTGAACCCGATAACAGTTGTGCAAAGTACGATGACTATAGCGAGGGATGCACCAACACCTGCCTTAGCTACGCGCAAAGTAAACATGCAGCCGCCCATAAAGTACATACAGCAAGCAAGTAGTCAATTGACGCGACAGCAAACTGATTGCTGGAACCTGTGTCTGGAAACGACCGCGATTTTATAAATAACCGACACCATGAAAGGAAAAGAAGGTCTGGTCTGAACAGCACAACAGTTATTTGAACACTTTTCGATCAACGACTAGCGAGCCATTTGAATCAGCTGAAAGGATAACACAGTGCACTTTAGTGCAAAGCAACGCAAAGTAGTCACGCGTAATACGCTCGTGTGTGCAAATCGTACCTCAAGCACTGCCAGCGAGCGATGCTCACATGCCGCGGTTCAATCCAATTACAGGGGTACTTAACTTACAACAAACACGTCATAAACACGTGCGACGCGCTGTTTTGTCTTCATTGTATCGCGTTACAAAGAGACCTCGCGACTAACTGCTTCAGCACACGCGGTTGGTCAACCCAGGTTACGAGGATGGAATGAAACTCCGTGCAATCTTGCAAAAGTAATTGTGTATGTATCAGGTTTGCCTGCTCAGAATAGAATTTAACGGATACAGTAACAGTTGCTTCTATCACAAGTTTCAGCTGCTGCTTTCTGGCTGTCCTTGCAGGTTAATCAGCACATGGTAGTGCTTGGGACATCAGGGCTGTCTGACGGAAATTAGCGCCATGTACAACCACATGCAAAGGATTCCACCTGATCAGCAGGAACGGATAAGTGCACGTGTGCCTAATGCTATAACAAATCACTGACTTCATTTGCAATTGAGCTTTTCTGTCTTGGTACGAGAACAGAGAAACGCGCAACAAAGGCCATTATCTGATCGGAACACTGGGATTCAAGTTGCTGAACACATCACTCGGGTAAACGTGATTCAAGCGCTTTTTTCCTAACAGCAAAGTCAGTGTTGCAAACGATGAGCAGACTAGTTTGCTATTTAGTTTGATCTATTCAACACCTAATTCTTCCTATCACTGTGTGACTGATGAACAGAATCGACTGTCTCGGAATTCAAACCTGCGATAGACGCAAAGTGAATGCACTGTCCAGAAAACACATCTCTCGTATCAATTAAGGTTAATGCTTTCTTAATGCAGTTACAATGCGGCAGTGCGTTCGATAGCAGTGCTTGACGAGTTCTGCATAATGCCTTGAGGCGATAAAAGTTTTAAACATGCAAAACTTTATAACTACGTGCGCTTGGGTCGGTGAGGTGGTGGTGGTGGTGGTGGGAGGGAAGGAAAGGATTAACATGGCGGTGCTCGAGCTTCTCATAACAATGCAATGTTGGAATTTGCTTCGCAGCTTCGAGTGGCAGCTGTAAAAGACATCTCTGCCGTGGGTGTCAGTCACTTCCACAGCTGGTGGACTAAAAACTTAATGCTGGGCCGGACGCGTGTAAGTAACAAACTGGTCTATAACAAAAATTAACGAAAAGCTACGTGTTTAAATTCAAGAAAAATTAAAATATAAAAACTAAACAAGCTTGTCCTGGTTTAGTCAAAACAAGGAAAAAACACATCTAATCATTGGAGGCAGCGCTTTCCAATTTTCGTCAGAATCTACTTTGACTCAAGGTACTTCACTGCCATTGCTTAGTTGCAGCAAACATGCGCTAGTTGTTAGTTGCAGCAGCTCCACTTTCATTTCACCTCTTAACAAACTTGAGCTTAAGAAAGGAAACCGATGCAGTTAACTGAAAGATTCAACTGAAAGCTTCAAAACCTGAACAATGTCTTTGGTTGTCTCTTCCTCACATGCAATGCGTCCTACTACTAAGCTCTTTATAACAACAATGTTACGGATTCACAAACTAAAATGCTAACCCCCACTTTAGATTAAAAAAATTGTGTCTTTCAATTTTACTAGACAAGCAAGAATATGTGCAACACCAGGCGTTCTAATGCAGCAGCTTATCAGTCCAATAGACAGGAAACGCTCACCTTGGCTTGGTCCGTTTTGTGTTGTCGATCAGAGTTGGGGCTGAAATGCTCGAGGTTGGTCAAATGCAAGTCTGTCTCGGTCAGCCAAACTAACAACGATTCACGCTGAGCCTCGAACGATTCTCGTCGCTCGATGGCGTGCTTGAGTCGGCGCAGAATCCACGTGACTCGCCGCGACAACTCATCCCAACGCGTGTTGCTGTCGTGGACCTGGGATTGAAGTGAATAGAAATGAAAACGGCCAAAACCTGCGAAGATTTTGCGCAAGTACAACAAAACGACAAAAACAAGGAAACAAATTCGAGCAGCAAACTACTAGAGTAGCCAAACATCGTATTGAGTTTAAATGTCGGCTGGAATTTCGAATCGAAATAAAAATCTTATCGCAGGAGAGCATGTTTCGCTGTCACACCACATTCTGCACATCGTCCGTACGAAACCCACCAGTTGCTTCAACTTGTTGCTGGTGTCCGTCCTGTTCTCTCTCGCCAGCTTCCTGTATTGCTTGTTAATCAATTCCAGTTGCGTTAGGCCCTCGTGGAGTTTACGTTGGAATGCCTGGGAGGTAAAGAAACAAATTAACAAAATTGCAAAAAGAACTTAATTTCGCAACTGGCGTTCATAAAGCAGGCCGGTGGCCACGGGAGGAACTCAGGGGCCATGCCCCCAACATTTGTGTCCCCAAATTTTGTTGTGCCCATAAAACTTTGTTTTAAACATTAAAACAAAAATCTTGCCCCCCTAAAAACGTATTTTTCCTTCTCAACCTTTAAACCTGGCTGCAGGCCTGTCATAAAGTCGAAGCCTGGTCACTTGATTGTTGAAAATTCGAACAAATAGTTTAACACAGGAGTAGTTCCAGTCTGTGAACCAAACCACGCCTGTCAAGAGTATTATTTCCTACAACAATACCTTCTATGATGTCATTGTGCGTCCGAGCTCACCCAGTCTTTTACTGTATTTCATGATTAGTCATTAAACCGGAGCCTGCGCAACAGACACCAACACGAGAGCAAAACCAAGTGCGAATGCAAGACACACCTCGTAGTTCCTCAGCTCTTCTCTGGCGTCCTGATACGTAACAAACTGAGTGTTCGGTTGGCTCACTGTGAACTCACAATCGTACAGCCACTCCCCAAACCTCGCAAAGTCAGCCAAGAACTTCTGCCAGAGGCGCTGCGTATCTTCGATTCTGTACATTTTTATCAATTCCAGCATTTATCCAAGGTGCAAATACAGCACGCTTAAACGAATTCCAACACTATCTGCGTTTTTCGCTTTTTCAGCGTGACGACCAGACAATATTATCTCAACACTCAACACCCGAGAAAGGAAACAGTTTCCATGCATTGTGACGGCACAATCGCATTTCAAGTTAAGGTAACCTACACACTTTCTTAACGATTCTTCAAAATTTAGTGAATAGCAGATTTTTTTTAATGTTGTGCGGCATATTACAAATGCACGGCAATTGCTGTCTGAAGTAACATCCCGGTGACTGCAGTAGAAGTGTCATATATCGGCCATTTCTTGAGAGAAACACAACATCTAAAAAACACAACGCTTATAAAATACTACCATTCAGAAACACAGAAGTAACACTGGCATGGTGCCACAGCAACAACCAAAGAAGATGTTAACCTTAGAAGTAGAGAAAACAAAACAGCGTCAAAGCTCACTTCAATCGCCGCTCCATTGAAAGCGCGCAAATATTGCGCCATCTTCTGTCCAAACTTTTGGTCGCTTCCTCGATCGATTTTCGTTCTTTTTCGTTCGAACATGCGTCGCCATCATGAAGTAGGACTTCACACAGATTGAGAACCGAAGCTACACCCGTGCTGTGCTTCTCAATGTCCTGCTGCAAAGTCTGTGTGAAAATAACATTTAATCATCAAAACGCTGCTGTTACGTTTCGCATCTTGCCGGATAAGAATTCAGGAATCCAACCCCCGTTGTATGGTTTGTAACAGGAAGAGTTAACGCTCCTGTCACGTGATCAGCAGCGCACTCAACCATATCGAGAGACTTGACCCCCAAAAACCTTCAGATATGAGGATTCTAAATAAAGCAACACAGCTTTAACTTATGTGAGAGTAAGCTTCCTAACAAAATACCCACATCTCGGAAACTGCACTCATTACACAGTTGATCAATTTAAAATAAAATGTTTCAACTCGAGCAGTAAACGAGGGTCCTGCTCCAAGGCTGAGGCCGACAATCCGACCAGATGTTAAAACTTTACTAGTAGTGCACTTTCGTAGTCAGTACCTCGCTTTCGAACACTGATTGACAGCTGCACTGGCAGAACAACTCGACAATTGCTTGGTACTCTGGACTGTCTTTAAACTCCTGTTTGTGGTGAGTCGGTGGCGGAGATTCAAGGTCTTCAAGTCGCAATGGAGAGTCAGTTCTCTGCGTGTTACGTTTGCAGTGCTCGGTCGGGGTCCGTCTCACATCTTCTTGCGTTTCTTTCAAACGTTCCTTGCTTAGTGTGGAAGTCAAGATGTCGTCGTGGTTCCGGTTACAATAATCGCACCGGCAATATCCATCTCTCAGGAAATCATCGTCTTCGTTGTAGGAATCATTTACTTCGTAACCGCCGACGTCACCGATTTCGAAGACATTGGAGAAAGATAAGAGCCCTGGATCCTGACAGGACCTTGTCGATTGCAACGGTTCATCTGCCGAACTCGCATCCAAAGAAGTTGATTCTTGAGGTGGTTTGTTCAACTGGTGATGAGCTTCAACAGAAAGCTTGGCTGCCTGCGTCACGTTAGCTTTTTCGCAGGGGTGGATGATGAGGGGTTCGCGATGACGTCTGTCGTCATCACCTTGAGATCCGGCACGTTCCGGTTCAGGAGACAAATCACTCATCCGTAACTCTTCAAGCTCAGCTTGAGAACCTATGGAAGTTCTCATTTGTTCTCCACCGAGTTTTCCATCATTTCTACCGCAATTCACATTTTTCATCACCTGACGTTTTGTTGCTAGTGACGACCTGTCGTTTTCTTCAACTTGCTCACGTGATTTCAAAACTCCGTCGCACTCGGAAGCGTTGTCATGGCAATCGGACGACGCTCCGTGTGACGAAGTGCGGCGACGACGACCTCCACGTCGCGATTTTTTAAGAACAGCGAAATATTCCGGGTTCCTCCCACTGCTGGAGGAGGATGCTTCGCTGACGACGCTACAGTCGTCGGCGTCCGTCACTTCCGCTGCAGCATCGACATTTCCTCCCCTTCCGCCGTGCTTGCCATTGTTCGCTGCGTCGTCGAGCAAGAACGGCGATAAGGTGTAGTAAGTGCCTTGGCCGGATGCACCGTCATTACGCGTTTCCGTTTTTTCCTGACCTGCCCGGAAATCGCCGGTTATGAGCGTCCTGGCGTCAG
>JGI24022J15233_10005981_pt1 | contig 13074 bp, 4 predicted proteins | sample Ectturendosymbi2_FD_15233 | JGI IMG/M metagenome (IMG submission 15233)
AGATTATAAAATGTTATCTTTTCACCTTTCAATAAATGTAATCATCATTGTGGTATCATTTAAAATCCTGGATTTGTGCCCAATCGCCTTGTTTCAACAATTGTGAAACACCCTGTACTTGTCGCCGCAGCTTACAGAGGTTGGTAAGCTGATCTAGCCCAGTGGTTCCCAACTCAAAGTATAGGTCAAAACCCAAACAAGACTCGCGAAGGGTCAAAAAATGGGTCGTGCCGAGGTGATCCAAACCGGGGTTGTGTGTATCAACATTACCACTGCTTGCCTGTGTGTAGCTTAAGTAGGCTACTTGAGGAAGGAATAGATTGCTGACATTTAGAACGAACTTAGCAGCTTACTGCGAAATCACCCAAATTCGGGTCGTGTTCAAAAAAGTTTGGGAACCGCTGATCTGATCTATCCATTTTGACGTAAGCGGTTTAAGTCTTTTTTAAAATCCGTGTGCAGTGGCTATTCGAGTAGTAGAGTACCACTACATGCAAGCGAGCAATTCCAAAGGGAAAGTACCAAAGGAAAGTACCGGACAGAAGTCGAAATAGCCTAGCCGCGACGCAACTGGGGAGAGCTCCCTTTGGCCGAATGGGCTAGCGCGGTGACATCAACAACTTCCTCGATTGCAATCCTTCCTTGCGGCAGTTCGATCAGCCAACCGGACTGTTCCGCTTCACCGTGGGCGTTCAAATAACAAAATCCAATCGATTGTAAATACACTTTTTGTCATTTTAGTCACAATCGATTGTAAATACACTTTTTGTCATTTTAGTCACATGCGCTTCATAAAAGAGATTGCAAGCTATACGTAAGTAATGGCAGTTTCAATGCCCTCAGTACTTACAAAATAAAAAGCATCTTTTTGCGTTAGAGTTTGCTGCTGAGTCTTCCCGTTGCAGTTGAATGATTAAAATTTAGTTAGGATAGGGTGGCAATCAAAAGCAGATGAAAGTTGTAACAATTTCAGCCTATGTACAGGTTGGACTCTGATTACCTGACAAAACTGTTTTTTACTCGCCACCAAGATAATGGGAAATTATTGATGAAAATGTTAAGGCTCCACGTGATTGTGGTTGAACCGTCACAGTACATGTTTAATCATAACTAGGGCAAGCTTTTGCAACCGCACAACCTGCAACCTTCGATAATGAAGTTTGCGGCCCTCAACATGTAATTTAAAATATAAGATTTGACGGCCATGCTGGCGTATATTGACACAAAACAAACGCAAGAAAATCAGTCGACACGATGCGTAACAATCTGGATGGTGATGTCACAAAGAGTTATGAAATAAATACGCAATTTGTGTTTGAAAATGTATTCTGTCTTGGTTCGCACTTGGCAGTAACCTATTCTCTAATTAAATGTATGTCATAAATATAACTCAAAACTCATTGGCGGCCGTACTTCATATAAATAAAAATAATGCGGCCGGCAATAGCAAAAGGTTGTAAACCCCAGATGTAGTGGTAACTCACCATTCCAACTAACCCTAATTTTTGTAAACCTCATATTGATGATGCTGTAAAGTGTTCAAATGAAACGTAGCTGTAGCTACAAAATGTTTTGCGGTAGTGTATCTGTGATATGACAGTGTGAAGTTTTCTTGTTTCAAACTTGCTTAATGTTGTGAGACTTGCAAGTGCAAATCTGTTTCCATGAAGTATTCATGAATAAAATTAACTACCTAACTGTACCTGTAATATGCTGCGTGGTGGTAATGTAGCTGTGATTTTATATTGTTTAGGTTTTCATATTTGCCGTTTGTTTCATGCAATGAATTGCATATGTTGCATCTTGCCAAATTTTATTGCTTCAATTTAATGCTGTGATCGCTTATGCTAATACACTGCAGTGAAGCACTGCCATTTTTATAAAATGTTCTTGTTGAGGTTATAAATCATTTGTCACTGGAAATGTGCATTTGTACACTTTCCTTGGTAGTTGATCATATAAGCTGCAGTATTTGCGTGTATCAGTTACATATTGCTATTTTTTCTTAGCATGCTGTGTTCAGTGCACATTTAACTTTCTAAACTGGAGTGGATTTTTGGTTTTCATAATGTGACTTTGGAAGCTGTAAACGTTTAAGTAAGTTGTAGTATTAAGTACTACATGTTGCAGTGAAGATTGCCAATGTGGAAGGTTAGGCTGCAATATGTGCTATGTATTAAATTCCCTCCTTTCCCTCTAATTACTTGATACTTGACCTATTTGCGGCAGTGTAATACTTTAGATCGTAACCCGATATTTCACTCCTTTTCCAGATTGATTGCCAGTGTGGCCAACACACATGCACACATCTATGCTAGAGAAGAACAGATCTTAACTATTAGGATGATCGTATTGGAAGAATAAGTTTAAAGAGTATATAAAAACTTGAAAATGAAGATTCTGAACAACACCTTCCACGCGTAGTGGCATAAACAGCAATTTTTGGGAGGATTTTATTGTAATCAGCCAACATTTTACAACGCAATAAATATTGTTCACATATAGCTATGCAGAATATTGATTGCTAGTTGAATGCGTACGGCTTTGAACCCCGGTAATAGGTAAGCGTAATTAGGCATGCAAAAACCTTGATTAGTTTACAATGGTACGTTTTAGCCTTAATATTAAGACTTGCTGTTTATACGTTATTTGGGAAAGCAAGATCAAATTTGGGCAAAAATTTTTTTGCAGCCACGAAAAGCGTTTCTCCTTGTTTTACTTTCGGTTAGTGTTTGCAAGCGCTTAGGTACAAGTTTGTATTTCATTAGCATCAACTTCGACACGGATGTTGAAGGCACTTTGTACCATCAACAGTTTTGTCAAAACGTAATATCAAAAAGATGACAAGCAAAGACACCAAGGAAAATGAAGAACAAAGGTTGAAAACACAAACCTTGTAAAAAGAATTTAAACTGGACAAAAGCCATAGAATCTTGGAAAGATAAAAAACTTAGATACCGTCAAACCAGTATAAACCGGCTTTTACTTGCGAAGTCATTCTAACAGAATAACTCACGTGACACTGACGTCAAACCAAGATAAAGTAATGTAAAGCTAATACTGCAAAGCTTTGTGCAATAAGAAAACAATAAAGAATTATTACACACTCATGTCAATTTCAACCAATCACAATGAAACAAGAAGACCACACCAGGCTTCAACGAACTGGAAAAATACCAGAAGATTTCATAAACAAGGTCAAGAGCTCCTGAGAAGACACCCACAATATGTTGCGAAATATTGATACACCCACGAAGAAAAACTTAACCAATAGTGAGAAGATAAACCAGGCCACGCCAGACCCCGCCAGCATGGATAAACACTAGAAGGTTCTACGCCTCTGCTATTGCGAAACCTATCTTGAAAAACAAGACCAAATAAGGTCTTGAAAATGCATACAGTAGCTTTGCATGGGACAAGCATAAGCTATGACAAAAACATGACATAAAAAACAAACATGAGAATGCCTACGCAAACCACACAGCTTTGCGTGGGAGACTTAATAGAGACCAAGTATGAATGCTTAAATACCGTGAAATCTGACACCAGAGTCAGTCTGAAAAAAAGACTCTTCCCTTTCGAAAAAGGCGTTCAATCCATTCCCATCCCAAGGCAATTATGGACAACCAATTCTAGCTGAGCAAGTCTACGTGACTGTACATTGATGCTGTGTACTGCTCTTATGCTGGACGCAATGAAATTGTATATTGATGATCTATACTGAAACTCTATGTTGATGTTCCATATTGATGATCTGTGTTGGATGGACCCTTTCACTGAAAATACCATGAAAAACGTAAGTTAAAGTATTTATTGACTTACATATATACCTTACCTTTCTATATTAAGGTTTATTATAAAACGGTCTGTAATGTGCTATTCGAACAATAAAAATTAAGTGATAAACCGGATGATAAAATGCGATAGTATAAAATTGAGGTGGTTAAACAGACTTAGTTTCTATGATGACCTGCTCGGAAATAGCTAGGAACCCACGACATATATCTAGCTGTGTCAAAAGGCATTACTCTGGCAATGTTCTATTGTAAATACGGACGTTCCCAGTTATGTTTCACGGAGCTTAAACCTCAGGTACATGTCAGCCATGATATCAACTCTCCAGCATTTGCATTATACACAACCATGGGCGTCGGAAGGGGTCCTTGGCCCCTCCCTAGATTTTGATATTTGACATTTTCCCATTAGATTTTTAGCAACAAAAGGTTATTTTATTAGTTTCTAGTGGGAAAAATGAAAATTCACCATTGTTGGCCGCCCCTAGTAAAATCCTTGGCTTCCCCTAGAAAAATCCACTAATGTCCCCTGGAAAAAATCCTTCCGACACCCATGTACACAACGATTGATTAATCATCGGCAATTTGGTAAGCAACACTGCTTTGATCAAGTTCGACTAAAGCAGGGGTCTCAAACTGAAATTGCTCCTAGGGCCAAATGAGGACTCATAAATAACCCCAGGGCCGCATTGTGACATTGACACAACAGTGGCGGTATCTGAACCACCTTACTTACTAGAAACAGCTTCCCATCTTATTTCCTGCGGAAGGTGTCGTGGGTTATAGGCATTATTTCTAGCCTTCTGTACGTTCTTTAAAAAGAAACTTGTTCACTCGATGGTCGGACACTTTCAAACACCGGGAAATAAACTAAACAACGTAAATTGTAATATGTTCCCAAAAAGCATCGCGGGCCGCACAAGATGTCCTCATGGGCCACATGTGCCACGCGGGCCGCGTGTTTGAGACGCCTGGACCAAATGCTGAAGTAGGAAAGGTTACTTAAACAGTTTCGTTGATTTACACTGAAGTATTTCTTTGGCTTACACGTCAAAGTCTTGATTAAGCTGAAAATTTTTGGTGCAACGTTCGGAATGGGAGGGGGGCGATTTCCCCCATCCCCCCTCACTGGTGACGCGTCTGGCACGTACCCCTCCTAAACAAAGATCCTTATTCTATATATCGTCACGTTGTAGGCTACATTATGGAGAAAAGGACGTTTGTTTTGTACGAGAAAAGTTTATTAAATGAATATAATTTATACCAAATTCCAATATAACTTGTCTGTAGTATACATGAAATTGAAACTGATCAGAATAATTCTTCTGCACCAAACCTGATATAGTGTAGTACCTATATCTTATCATAAACTGCGTGAACGTGTGTTCTATTCACTTTCATCATGTTCATTCGCTTTCACCTGGTGCATGTCCGTCACTTCCTGAACCACAAAATTGTAGTTTTTGGTCCTTTTTGGCTCCCCCTTTGGTTTAGCGCCTTCGGCAGCCGTCTAACTGTAGAGCCGGCACTGATTAGCACACACCCAGGGCTGCCACATCAAAAAACGAAACTGGTGATGCATCAAAAAGTCAGCTAAATCAAGCAAGTTAAAATAGACATTTTTGAAATTTGGCTCAGAAAATCATTTAAACGTCCTTGTTACCTTTCAACCTTTTTTGTGATATTCTCTTGATCGCAAAATCTGGAAAAAGTCATGTCACTATCACATCTATAGGTCAGTGCCGGATTAACAATAGTAGTAAATGTAGCAATTGCTACGGGTGGGAAGAGCGGTTACCAATACTCTGTGAGGATGGACGACCTCTTGCGAACGTTTTCCTTTGGTAATCACTCAGGCAGCTGGCTGAAGTAGCGAATAAAGGTAAAGTGGTGATAGCTCGCTACCGCATCCGTTACTTTTTTGAAAAAATAGCAGCGCTACCGCTACTGCAAAATTAGCTCGCCACTGCCCACCTCTACACTTGTCAGTGAGCAAAGATCGGAGTTGGTTGACCGCCATGATTTTTCACCAACCCTATGTGACGCAGTGACAATCTTTGTTTACATTGATCAATTATTTTTCCATTGTATCTTCATTTCTTCTAAGTTCCACTGACAATTGGTTAGCCTACTTGTTTGCATGATGGCTTTTCTATTTTTTCTGCTTATTAGCTGAGCCATATGAAACAATAAAATCAAACCTCTTCTTACGTGGTACACCACGCATGCTATGCCGGCGCAGATTAAGCTTCTTCAGCAGTTGCAATTGTTGCGATACCAGCCCCTTTGACAAGATGTGGGGGCTAACACTCAACACGGTTTTCAACGCGCATCTGACAACCTTTTAACCTGTTCGACATCATACATGTGGCGTGCATCATATGTTCTGCAGTCTGGTATGCCCAATAGGAATTTTTTAAGAACACAAGATGAAAAGCGCCGGAGACACTTGTTGACGGAACCAGACAAGTTTGAAGGAAATAACGATCAATCGTCGAGTACGGCTTCTTAAACGCAACAGAAACGAAACTAGATAGTAACCACAAGCGCAACTACTCGTGTGGCTAAACTATTTACAGTAAGCAAAATGCACAAATTAGTTTCGATACAATATCTATGCCAATTTACGGAGTTCAACTGGACACTGCTCTTTTGCTGCAAGCAATAATAAGCGTAATGATTTACATACCAAACTATGTGACTCTAATCAGAAATGTTGCCAGCTGCAAACGGCAAAGTTTTGGCTCTACACTTTGAACAGTAACTGTTGCTAACGATTATTTGATATAACTGCGATTTATCTATATTTGCATAAAGGAGACTGCGGCGTCACAAAGTGTTTAAGTTATTTCATTTCGTGCACACTAATTACCAATAGTCACAGGCGGAGGATAAAACCTTTTGGTCCGTAAATTGCACATAATTATGTTCTTGTAGCCAGGATAAAAATAATTCGCATCTGACTTTACTATGACTAATCATGTCACGTCCTGGCGGGCTCTTCGCTATGCACCACTTGCGATTGAAAAAGCATGTAGACTTGTTGTGCTTTCATAGCATATAAACTCAATCGTTACGGCTCAAGTATTGTTTAAAACTGAAATGGGAAAGACGGTGGAAAATTCTACTGTACTAGATTTACGTGGTACGTAATGTAACGTACTTCTATTCACGGATCTCATGGCTTGATTATATAAAGATCTTGACTGCTGCCGTAATTGTCTTGAAGCTGTTAAACACGCTTGATTGCGTCGAACGAACGTGTCCCTACAAACCTGCGCTTAATTGAGATAATTGACATATTACACTGTTTCTTCAGTTGCTTTAGTATATGACACGCAGTTTCTTCTGCAGACGATAGCTGTGTTTTTGTTAAATGAAACTTAAAGAACCAGAGCTGCGGCCTCGCTTCGAGAGGCATTTTGTATTACACGGTGTACTCTTCCACAAGAAATGATTTCAGGTCACAGAGCTGTCGTGTAAATTTTTGTGCTTTCGAAACATCGTGAAAATAAATGATTTCTTCAGTTGAACAAGCAGAGAAATGGCTAAAATACGCTTGCAGTCGTGACACTCATGAACGAACATCGTGTATCATCTGTTTTGATCAGACAAAATTAATCTCGTGTGATAACCAACATAAATCTAACGTCGTTATGGGTCCGTGCTTTCTTCACATGGAGAGAATCCGACATTTGTGTCAAATTGCATGAAATAGCGTAGATCTACCAAACGCGCCAATCAAACACAAAATACAAGAAACAGAACAAATTTCATTTACAATCTGTGCATAGACGGTTGTTAGACGTCGGTAAAGGCTTTATCTTTTCAGACTACTTTTTCAGACGACTTGTTGTTGATTCTGAGCTGCCAACGTAGATCCCGAAACAAAGTTAGGTGAAACAGTTTCTGGATTACTTGCATAATGAGATGTAACACGACTGGAAAATCGGTGCAAGCGTAGCCACCAAATACGTTTTACATCACTTTGACGAAAGCAAACGAGAAGAAGAATGCTGAGACCCTGAAAATTAACGAAAATGTGTTTTGTTTCAGATGTAAGAAGTTTTCTAAAACATTTCATCTAAAATCATTGTTGAAACAATCAAAAACGCAGCTATGAATAGTAAGCTTTCATCAAATACATTACGTCAAAACAATGCTGATGTCAAAATGGTATTGAAAAAAACTAGACAAAGGGAAAAAACGTGAAAGTTTCATGAGGAGCTAATAACAGAAACCTACCTGAAGGCTCGATGCTATTGTAAAGATCCAGCTCGTAACGTGAAGAAACTGGGGATCGGAAGATAGTACCATGACATAACCGAAGCCCCAAACGAGACCCAGAGTCACTGCTAGAGTAATAGCAATTAATAACTGCTGGCGGACAGTTGTATTTCTTTTGGTGGAAGAAATCTGAATCAAGTAGATTATAGTAAGTTAAGTTCCAAAAAATATAAAAAAACAGCATTTATTTCTTCATGGTGATGATGTGCAATTAATTCTACTGCTTTTTTGGAACAGATTTTGCAACTCAGGCTTTAGTAGCTCTACATATGCGTCCGTTGAAATTGAAATACTTCTCTGCTGAGTTATTTGTTGCAGTTAAAATTCTGCCTTAGGATACACGACGCCACAGGCAGTTAGCCTTACACAAATATCGCTGCGAAATGCAGTTGTACTAGATTACTCCAAGGCGCTGCAGACGTATGCGGCAAACTCACTTTTGTGGTTTCTGCAGGATGGAGTCAATCCATGCAACAAGAAATATGCTGCTTCAATTGTAATTTCTGTCTCGAGCAATAAAAATTCAAAAACAAAAAAATTTGAAAAACTTACTTCTTGTTTCTTGCAAGTTAATTTTGCGATCAAAATCATAAACATCAATAAATTGAACAGCAACAAAAGCCCAAAGGGTAACAAAAACGAAAATGACAAAGAGTAGCCCTTGATCCAGCATAAATTGTCAGCAAGGAAGGTTTCAACAAACGCTGTTTTTGAATCTATGAAAATGAAAAGTGTTTGAAGAATCTGCTTATCAACAGTGCGTTGAATTGGTTTATAGATAAACACTTTAATTTCGAGTATGAAATAGAAAGATTCAGCAATGAATGAAAGCATAATTTACCTTCGTTGATTGCTCTTCAAAGTTTAGCACCGTACATAGTTTAAGCATTTTTTACTGTACCTTCTAGGTGTGAACGTAGTGATCATGATCTAGTCAACCGACGTGGAAACCGCGGCAAAATATTAAACCAGCTTTTGTGCCGTTTGCTTAAATGAATTACAGATAGTTTGAGCGAAATGAAAGGCCCGCAAATCACTGGTAATATTAATGAACAATTTTAGCAAAGAGTTGAACCGAATTGTAACCGTATCTAAAAAACAAGATGCCGGTAGATTTTTGGCTAAATGTTACTGTAACTGCAGCGTTTTAGTTTTTAGGCCTAACAACCGTAACCGGGATAGAAGCGCTCCAGAATCCCAACAACAACCGGTTTCGTGCCTGTTGGTAACCAGATTTGCCCAATATTAAAATTTGTGATCGCTTGTTTATGTAAAATAGGCGTGGTCATATTTACCACAATGAACATCACAAATTATCAACAAAACAATGCAAATCAGTTCTGTACGAGATTGCCCCGAAACAGGTGCGTAGCCAGAAATTTTGATAGAGGGGAGGGGAAAACAACAAACTTGATTCAACATTTAAATATTTTAATGCCCCTTGTTTTCAAACCATCATCCATAAAAAGTGAATTTTTCTGGCGCTTTTTAATTATTGGTTTATGCCGGCAAATTCCATATTTTCGTTAAGTTGTAAGCTTCAAAAATTTGTTTTTGGTGACGTTCCTAGCTTGTTGAGCATGAAGTCATCGTGGCCGCCATTATGATTGCGCGCAGTATTTACACGATTCTGATGTACACCAACACATGTTCAATTGAAGACGAGTGGCAACTTTGCTCTAAGACACCGACTTCCGAAATAGACATTCCACAAAAGTTTCGCACATATAAAAAGTAGATCGTGTCCAATTCTTGAGCGACTGGTTGACCTATACAGCTGAACACGTAAAGGCTAGAAAGAGTCTCTCGACGTGTTTGAAAAATGTTTAGATTTTATGTCATTTAAACGCTGTGAAATGCAACTGCAGTTGCATTTGTGTTTCCTTTTTGCACTAAGCTTGTTTCCCGAACACGATTTGGTATTTAGCTAGCTAATTAGAGTTAACAATATAATTAACAAGTATGATAAGGACAATATCGCAAATTGGGGAAAGTTACACATGTTCTCTAAACAAACTTGCATATAATTGACCCACTCAGTCTACACTACACAAAGTGTGAAAAAGATTAGGTATTTGCTAAAACGAATCTACAATCAATTATCACCTGCTATGCACTAAAGTTAAGAAATACGTGTCGTCACAGCTAACACAATGGTTAGTTAGTTGATCCAACCCAGTGGTCCCAAAGAATACGTTGAAACCCAAGCAAGGGTGGCGAAATGGGTCGCGCCGAGGCGATTCAAACCGGGGCTGTGTATTTTCAACGTTACCACTGCTTGTTCGTGTCTGTCTGTAGCGTAGGTACTTGAGAAAAGGGTAGATTGCTGCTTTTAAAAATGAGCTTATTCGCGAGTTGCTCACCAAACTCAGGTTTGGTTCGCGCTCAAAAAAGTTTGGAAAGACTGATCTATCCATTCTAGCGTATGCGGTTGAAGTCTTTTTCCATTAGTGTTTAAATAACAAAGTCCAATCGATCGGGAATAAACTTACTTTAGTTTCATTTTGGTTACATGCGTATTATCGAGAAAATAGATGGCAAGCTATCTGTAAGTTGTGACAGTGTCAGTGCCCTCAGCACTTCAAAATTAAAGGCATTTTACCACTTGGTTAGATTTTGCTGCTGACCCTTCCCGTTGCAGCTGAACGATTTCAAATTTACTGTAGGATAGGGTGCCAATAACATCAAATGAAAGTTGAAACACATTCAGCCTATGTACAGGTCGGGCTCTGATTGGGCCTACTTTAAAATAGTGTTCTTTTATACTCTCCAGCACGGTATGTAAAATCGTTGATGAAAACGTTAAGGTTCCACATAATTGTGATTGAACCGTCACAGTAGGCTACATGTTTAAATAAATATTAGAACGAATGCTATTGTTGTTGAACAGTGTCTATCGCCTCATTGCGTAACAAAATATACTTTGAAATTGGATTGCTTCTTAGCCAAAGTTTGAGCTTCAAGCCATATAAAAACGTATATCACCGCCATATTAACGCATTTGGTGTTGAAACTGTACAAAAACAAAAACATACAGTGTTCATTAAAGGCTACGGCTGATACTGCAGACAGAGGTAAGTTATACAGTAGTCGTAGCGCGTCAGACAGGAATTTTTTCGATGATCTTGAAAAAAGCTCACATCACCATTAGATGGGATACAGCAAGTTTGTCCGCCAGAAACAGACGCAAAAAGCGTTACTCCTTGCTTTTACTTGCGGTTCGTCACTATAAGCGTTTAGATACAAGTTTGTTATTCATTGTCACAAACTTCCACACAGAACTTAAACCTCAGGTGAAGTTCAACCATGATATGAATTCTCCAGCATTTACATTATACACGACGTTTGTTAATTGCAAACCGTGCTGCATTGACCAGGTTAGACTAAAACCTCAAGTATGGATAGGTTTCTTAAACAGTTTTGTTGATTTGCACTGAAGTATACAGTATATCTATCTTACACATCAAATCCTTTATTAACCTGAAAAATTATGGTTCAATTTTGGAATTGGGGGGCGATAGTCCCCATTGTCCCCCTGGCTACGCGCCTGCCCCCAAAGCGTCGTACCAAAGCATACGTTTTGAAATGTGCTTGAGCTTAGACTCGAGGTAAACGCTGCGTGGATTTCTTGGAACTGCCTGTAACCATAATATTTCTTCACTTGAGTTAACTAGCCCGGGAGTTGATTTTTGACTGGCTGCGTTTTTCGCAATCAATGGTGTCCAAGTTAAGAAGTAAATAAATAATACCCAATTTGTCAAGTGTTGCAATAAAAAGTTACCATCACGCCACATGCACTCTGCTATCACATCGAAGAGTAAGCCACTTTGTTAAATTTTCTATAACAAAGCTGCAAGTCACAGCAGAATATGAAGTATAAAATAAACTTTTATCAGTATTTCGCCAACAACACGTAGTGAGCTCTGTTAATCAACGCTGAATAAGCATCATTCTAAGTTAAGCAAACAATCCGGCTTATTTTGGACGAACTATTCTTTAGGATTTCTTCAGAAAACTTTCAATGAGTGTTAGCATTTTCATGAAAGTACACAGTTTTTTCTCATAAACTTTTGCACTAGATATTGTACTAAATTAAGTTAAATACGTTATTCTGATTTTTCAATTCCATTATTGCTTCTTAAATGTGGCACACACTGTAAGAATACCAACAGAGCTTTATTCGTTTGGCATTGTTTCATGCACCACGGTAAAGTCTATCTGGACACCATTTAGTACAAAAACAAGGTTTAAACCAACAGCAAAATATACCAATATATCTTAACCAGTTCTAAACTGCTACAGGAAATGGTGCATATTTCTATTTTGCACTAAGACATCAGGCAGTCTGCTTCAAACCCTCTAATGCACAGTAACCATAGAAATTTTCACCGAATCTTAAGCACCTTGATCAATCACGTTTGATCCTTTGGAAGACGGAGCCAAAACCCTGACGAAAACCAAGTTAGCACAGACAATCAAACAAGGAGTTCCGTACGAGAAACATACTGCCTTTAGCATGTATCTTGTCCACGAAACGTTCATTATCTGCACAGATTGAAATAACATGTATTTTATTACAAGACAACCACCACTGCAATTCTACATTTCGAATTACCTTTGTTCTGTGAAAACTGAAGGCATGATCATGGCGTATGGTAAGCCCATAAACACTATCAGTAAATTATTGGCTCTTTAACGCTGTGTTCAACAGCATTCAAACTTTTCAGAACATAAAATTTACCTTGAAGAGCATTTGATGAGCTAGTAAAATGCTTAAGACAAATTTTTATCAAAATGTTGAAAGTGTCCACCAAAGTATGACCTTTTGACAAACACAGCAGAAATATGCTCAGACATCAGATAGATCTCGTATCTATAGCATGACGTATAATAAATAATAAATTTCTCTGTGCTGAACTGAGGTACTTTGCATGCAGGTAAATAGATAGGTTGTTTCACCAAAAAGGTAAGGATATCAAAAAAAAAAAAAAAA
>JGI24022J15233_10005982_pt1 | contig 13074 bp, 7 predicted proteins | sample Ectturendosymbi2_FD_15233 | JGI IMG/M metagenome (IMG submission 15233)
ACGTACGGAATGCAATAGCGAGTAGGGAACGGCAAGTCGTAATGCGAAAAGTTAAATCCACTATAGTTTTAAGTTTAGGATTTTTGGTCATGTAAAAAGGACCTTATGCTAATCCAAGTGTATTGTCCTTGTCGCTTGGTCAATCCAAGCAATCGGACTCTCCTAATGGCATCATAACTCCAGCAGTGCTTTTGCCTCTGATGCCTAATAGACACTTGCTTGCTAAATTTTGGTAATGCCAAAAGGTTGTGTGTGTTTTGCCTCATGAGGCAAAAGCACTGATGGAAGTATTTTGCCTTCAACCAATCATATTTTGCTAAAGGCAAAATAGCTTCAGTAGTTCTTTTGCCTCATGTGGCAAAATACAAATACATTATTTTACATTGGCGGATCAGCACTGGATCGGACTGATGATTTTGAAAAATTTTGCGGATTAGGACTGGATCGGATTCAATTTCATCGGATCAGTACTGGAATCAGACTGAAACATTTCACAGTCCGCTCATCTCTTTTAGGTGCAGAGCACGGAGCCGGAAAGCCTGAGTGAACTCCGGAAGGATACTAAGATTTTTGCCGAAGCCGGAACAGGACCTGGAGTCAGATTTTTGATTGAAAACCGGACCTGGAGCTGGTGCAGGATTGAGAATTTCATTTTTTACAGGAGTCGGATAATTAATCTTATTANATTAAAATTTTCTCTGAACGGCTNAGTGTTAGACTAATATTCTTGCTCTATTCTGTTGGATAAACTAGTCGGTCNTTAGTTCAGGCTGTTGATGGTGAGGGAGGGTGGCAGACGGGCGGTCTGTGTTCTGATCTGATTGGTGCGTACTAGCTTACGCTCATCTGCTGCATCACAGGACTTCAGTTACTGGAAATTTTACCTCTTTGCTGGGTCGTGTTTTTAGCAGTATTCACAATTTGTTAGTTTCAGTGAAATGTAGAAGACAACAATGCATGTAATATGTATCTTTGCAATGCAGCAACGTCAACAGCAGTGCAGTAGTCAAGATGAAGCTAGCAGGAATGCAGTTCAGGCTCACTATTCCTAAACATGCCAGATTATCATCTTGCAAGTTCAATTTGAAATGCAAATAAGCCTACAAGAAATAAATTAATTGTGTGAATAAAGTGGTGTGAAGTGTTTTCAATGTAGCCTACATGGTTTTATTTGTAGAGGCTAAAGTGAAAAGATAGCAGTAGTTCAGTTGCCTTGTTCTTGTTTCAATGTGCTTGTCTTGTCTTGTGCCTAAATCACAAGGAGTTAAATAAAAAAGTTGTACATTTCATGATGATTACTTAACTAGTTCAGGTCAGAACTGAACGAGTCAAATGAGATTTGGTTCACATGAGAACAACTTTTATGATTCTATTCCTTATTCTTGGTTTCAAGTTTGGTAGCATGATGACATGATGTATATTATTTTGCCTCATGAGGTAAAATGAGGTACCCTGTAAAAGGCAGAGCTCCGTGAAGACCGGAGCTTGGTTGTGGAGGTTTGATGACGTACCGCAGTCGCCAAAACTGATATTTTGTGTTGAGCAATGAGAACTAAACGGTAGTAAAAATAATTTTTTTGCAAAAGGTGATATTATGCTACGGTAAAAGAAGTCTATTCTCAAGTTTGATAATTTTTGCTTACCTGAGTTTCACAACGGTTCGGGGACAAAAAAGAAGTTTCAACAGTTGTGAATATATAAAATTTTTAAACATCGCAAACATCCATGTGCTAGATGTTTAGGGGAAGCTCATATTTATTTGTAATAAGATATTTTTCCTTTGCTTTTTTTTGTTTATTCCTTTTGCAACGCAACTTTTTTCCACTCCGGTTACGTCATCAAACCTCTGCAACTAAGCTCCGCTATTTACGGAGTTCTGCCTTTTACAGGCAACCCAAAATGAGATGTACTGAGTTTATGGTACACAAGTACAAAATGAGTTAGGATTTAAAGTAAGGGAAAACCTGTAGTTGACCAACACAGACAAGAGAAATCACTACCTGCTTGTCATCACTAAAAGCATGACAATACTCATCCATATTGGCCAAAGGCAAAATAGTTCAAGCAGTTATTTTACGTCATGTGGCAAAATAGATTCTGCTTTCAAGCTTTCGGAGTGTAAACAGGAGTCGGAGTGTAAATTTCCAATGAGTTCTGGAGCAGGAGCTGGAGTCACTTTCTTAGGAACAGGAGCAGGAGTAAAAAAAAGTGACTCCAATCACCTCTGGTTAGGTGTGGTTAAAGTGCAACATTGGGTAGCATTAATAAACGAAATTAAGAATGTGAAATCATGGATTGTGTTTAAATGGAGCCATTGGTACAAAATAAATGACTAATAAAAAGCTTGGTGATGCAAACACACTAATTGCTTGCCAGCCCTGCAAGCATTACACTTACAATAGTTTGACTTGTTCATGCATGTGGGTCTAAGCTTCTGCAGATGTCACATTCAACTAACAGGACATGCGTTCCAAACTTGTTATGTGACTACTTCAGCCAATAATTTTCAGCTTCAGACATCAGAAGTTATTTTGCCTCATGAGTCAAAATAGACAATACACAGAAATGTACGTTGTGCATCATAATATGCTTTCAGATAGCTTTAGGATATGGACAGTATGATTTTAAACAGAGCATAACAGTTCACGAAAGATCAAGAAAGGCTAATCATTTCAATGTATTCTAAAATCTAGGAAGTTTGTCCAAGTGGTTAATTTTAATCTATTAGAAGAATTAGTTTTACTGAAATTTTTTTAGGTACAAACAAACAATTTGAAGCGTACAATGAAGCTAATTTCCAGTTATTCCTTGTTCCAAGCACAACATTTTTGTTGATGGGATAATTCATCAGTTCTCCCTTTTCTTGTCTCATAGTTCTTTCAGTAAATGTCAACATATGTGGAAAGCAATAATGGCAAGGATTACCTCAACGGATCAAAAATATCAAAAAAAGTTTAGCCTGGTGGCAAGCTTTTGAGGATCTGCCTGCTTCATTAACATGCCTTGTGGAAAATGTCGATTAACTTAAACCACGAACAGGGCATTTTAGCTTGTGTACGGTATAAACCAGCGTGTTTATAGCCTAATACATCAAGTTAACGTAAGTGGAATGCTTTTAAGATGTTACATGCAATTGCTTCACAGCGTCAGTTGGTATCACTAGTGAGTAGTGATTGCAGTTGTAATCATGTTGATAATACCATAAATGTTGCATAGCATAATGCAATTGATTTTTCATGCAAGCTTTTTTTTACATTGATCTGCGCAAAACTAGGCATTGATTGGATTTCTGCACCTTGATTTATAGTCAAACTTTTCATGCTGGGTCATTCCATGTCAAACCACCAAAAAAAGACAATTCTAAACTCTACCCTTTCAGAATTGAATGAAATTTGGCATACATGTTGGTTTTGGCCCACAAACCGCAAATCTAAAAATTTTTGTTGATCGGATGATTGGTTTCCGAGATCTGGGGGTTAATTTTTTGAAAATTTAGAGATAATAAGGGGGAGGGGGGGTGCCCAGCTTTAAAACCCAATATCTTTTGAACTAGTGGTCCAATCTGGAAAAGTAAGGTATCTTTGCTTTGATATGGTGTACTTAATCGTACTTTGCATGCCAACATTTTGATATCTTCCTGTCTTACCAGTGAAATATTCTGCTTAGTGGTATGTTTTCTTCTGGTTACAGGGGTTGACATCAATGTAAAAACTTAGTTGCTCACTGATACTGACATGTTAACAACCTTATGTACCTTAAACAACACATTTCATATCAGAATGTAGCGTAGGTAACATACATTCAGTTGGGTACAAAACCTTTCAACATTGTCATTTCACCATGGAAATATATTTTGCCATGTAAATTTGACCTTCTGCAATGTCCTGAAAACAAACTGTGACCCTAACCCTGGCATTGAAGTTGTGCATGGTAAAATGATGGCATTTAGAAGACTTGGTTTGCGTGAACTTAACCAGTATTGTCTACATATGCTAATTTCAATTTGTTATTACTCAAAAACAAAAAGTTTTACGTATTCCATATATTGATATATTGTAGGTGACAAATAGGGCTGCGATATCCGATGGTCATCAGCATTTTATAATTTGATCCACGATGTCAATTTCAAGGTCAAAATATAGGTCAAAAGGTCATCACCCCAAAATGTACCCAAATCACAAAAATGATGTCAGATTTGAATTCCTGACTTTCTCCCCTTTTCAAAGATACCTTACTTTTCCAGATTGGACCACTAGTTCAAAACATATGGGGTTTTGAAGCTGGGAGCCCCCTTTATTTTCTCTAAATTTTCAAAAAATTAACCAATCATCTGATCAACTAAAAATTTTAGATTTGAGGTTTGTGGGCTGAAACCAACACATATGTTAAATTTCATCAAATTCTGAAAGGGTAGGGCTTAGCCCATTGGGTGACTTGACATGGAATGACCCTGCTGTGAAAACTTCTAGAAGTATAACCGAAATTTATTCATACACAACACTTGCTCATGGTGGCGCGGTCTTGACAATAAGCTTCAAGCATTGCGAAACTTCCCTGTGATGTGTTTGTTTCCGCTGCGATGGCTACGTGTGCTCCATGGTTAATCTTGTTAGCTTGTATTTGAAAACACACCTGCTAGCGTTGCTCCAAGAAGACTCATGACTGTTTCTTGTGCAAGTTGTCTGCATGCGTGAGGAATATAACAGCGTTTTGCCAACACCTGTTGAGGCCGATAAAATTGGCCATTTTGGTCGATACCGACATATCGGTAAAACCCAAATATTGGCCGACCTGATGTATCAGTTGATGTCTAGTTTAAAGCTCTACTAAGTCCAGATGACATTTTCAGCTTACTATGTTCTATCATGTTAACCATTAAAGATTTAACCATGGTTAAATTATGGTAGGTCTATATTTTGTTTTTTTATTTTGTTTTTGTTGGTCATGATTGTTCAGTGCACTAGGTATTAACAATAAACTGCTTTGACCTTTCTCTCTTGCCCTGTATCCTATCATTGTTAATATCAATATGGCATCTACCCGTGCTGATGAATACACTGTTTATGTACCAAAACTTTTCTGCAAGAAATACAATGTGATGCAGTTCAATTCTGGTGACCGTGTGGATATTAGAGTAAGACTGCACAATTTTTGTTTAGCATAAGCATTTGATACTGTGTGTGTTATGAGCCTAATGAATTTGGAATAATAAATTTTATGGTCATTAGATGAAGCTTGCAATGCATATTATAAACCTATTTTCTAACTTAGTCATGCGATGGGCAACATTCTGGAAAGGTGCTTTTGAACAAGGGTGTTCAAATTTTTTCAAAGAGGACCAAATGTGATCATGTCAAGGTGGCTGTAGGCCAGCATGGCTTTTTTGAAGGTTGGCATAGTCTGGGCAATTCTTTTAAGATTTGGCTGTTTTCTTGCTCGTGTTTGCTTTCAGCGCATTAAAATTCAATTGAAAACCTTTTAAATAGAGACAAACTGATTTCATTCTAACACATGCGTGTAATTTATGCTTTGGTGGACCATGTCAACACAATTTGAAAGCAATGCTGTGAGCCATATGAAATGCACTCACAGGCTGCATTTGGTCCTCAACTTGCACTTGGGACACCCTTGCTTCAGAATCAGTATGTGACATTTTAGATGAAACTTGTGCTAGGAAAAATTTGCTTAGTTGGATGAAATTGCTTTACTAATTGTACATTATGATCCTGATTAAAACTTTTTCAGTGTAGTAAAACAATTCCGGAAAAGAGACCAAGACCTTGGACCATGTTATGACAAAGATATGTAAAATTTTATGTAACATTGATATTTCTTTCCTGTTTGGGTGTTTCTGTAGTGCCTGTGATTGTTGCAGACATTTCTGGAATGCATATTGTGTAGTAGCGGAGAACCTATGGCCAGCAGCCCAAGTGTGTAAAGATAGAGCGATATGGCTTTTTTGGGGCTGTTACCGATGCATCGACCATTCATGGACCGATAGCTGATACCGATAACCGACTATTTCCAAAATTTTTGAATCTTGTTTTCTGCTTCATTATCAAAAATATAATGTATTCTATGCTTTACCTTTTTGTCAAAAACTTTCAGAATCACAATTTATGAGCTAAAATTTTTCAAATTGCAGCAATTTCAATGTTTTGCTATGAGTTTTAATTAACCTGATTAATGATGATGCTTTTGTTTCAGTTGTGATGGCTGACACATGCTTCATGCTTCATCTTGTCTGCTTGTTTATGAAAACATACCTGTTAGTGTTGTTGCAAGATAGCTGTCTTGACTTGGTTCGTTGTGCTTTCTTGCGCAAGTTGTTTGGATGTGTGAGGAATATAACAGCGTTTTTTCCAAAGTTGTGCCAAAAAATTTCAAAGATTTCATGAATTTGCTGAGTAATTTTTAGGGATGTCCCTAATTAATTTACTGGAGTTTGGCCATAATTTGTGAACTAGAAACGCTAAAAAGCCCATCAAGGGCTCTAAAGACTCGTATTATAGCTTAGAATCCAATAAAAATTTTGAGCCAAAAACTGGCTCATTTGGCTGGCTCCCAGAGGATGACATCATCAGAATATAAACAGGATATGCATAAACATACTGCCTATCATGCAAACATAAACAAAATATCTGAAATCCAAAACGGAAACAATTTTTTTATTGAAAACTATAAGACTTTCCCCATCTTTAGAGGGTTTGAACAGTTCTCTAGCTCAATCTGATGGCTTGTTATGGCCATATATAATATGGGTAGAATATACCTAGGGTCAACATTTATGGGAATGGAATTTCTACCAATATTTTGATTTTGAGCCATAATTTTGGTTCCAGATATGTTAGAAAACCAATCAAGGGCTCTAAAGGCTTGGATGATAACCTAGATTCGAAAAACACGAGCCAAAAAAGTGGCTGATTAGATTAGCACCTAGGGCCAGATAAAGTTGGCCAAAAAAATGCAAAACACCCGCACTTATGACGTCACCCACAGAGAACCCAAAACCCAAATAAAAAAAATGTTTTTTTCAATCGAAAGTAGAAGACTTACCTGAATCCATAAAGGGTTTGAACAGCTTTCTAGCTTCAGAGGCTGGCAAGTTGTGGCCAAAAACGTGCATCATATTGGCCAGCACAGGCGTTATGGGGTTAAGTGTTAGCTCACATCATGCATGTTTGTGAAATCATTATTTTTTACACTATGAATGTAGATCTTTACGGTTGAGATTCAGGTACTAAATTCATTAATTGCTATATTGTAGCTTAGTATGTTGTAGTAAATGTCTGAGTTACGAATCTGTAACATAGTCAAAATGAGATTCTGTGCTGTTCATAAACTGTTCTCTGCCATTCACTACTTGCTAAGTGCATACATAATAAGTTATGCCAGGTTTTTTTTTAAAGGAAAATGTTAGGAACCCGGTATGGATCTGTAGGGACCTGATTTCTCTGATTCTAGGGACCCGATTTTCTGTGATTTTAGGAACCCCATGATAATTTTCTCTGATTCTAGGGACCCGAATCGGGTCCCTAAAACGCCTTAAAAAAACTGGTTATGCATACACAATCAGTAGCTGAAAATGAAGTCCTAAATCTATAGTGTCTTTTTTACTATTGAAGCATACAAAGTTTATGTATATGTCATTTTAAGCTAATGGAAATGAGAAAGTTTGAAGTTAATCGAATTAAGAAACTAGCTAAAATAGGACTGTCTTTACTTACACATTTGCTGTTCTACCAGAATAATCTTCTCGCATTTATTTTTTATATTATTAACCTTTTATCAAGTTTTACATGCTCTTCATACTATTTTCATCTCTTTTTTATGTAGAACTGGACTGATGCTACTTTGACACGCGATTTGAGTGCGAAGAAAATCTATACTGAAGAGGATATTTATCCAGAATTTGGAGAAGGAAGTGAATATGGTAGAAAACAACGGGAACAGGTGAGTCATTGATTGTTAGATGATTGTGCTTAAGCTAAATGTTTTTTTAATAAACATGAGCCCCTCATACGGATCCAAGTCAGTATCGTGATGCAATTTAAATACAGACAAATCTGGTTGATCACATAGCTGATTTGCCAAGCTTTTTTTGTGTTTGACCAGAACATGCGATTATCCATGTAGTTAATATCAGGCAAATATCTGCAACTTTATTGCCTGACTCTATTTATATGCTTGTTATTTGACACCACTAATATCTGTAAGAGTGCAACAAAAAATTGTGTACTGACACTAGAGTTTTTTTTGTTCATTAGGCCAACTAACTAACAAAGCTGCTGCTTAATCAGTTGAAACTGTGAATTTGCTGCTGAATTTGAACCTTTGGGGTTGAATTTAGCATCTTCACCAAAGCTTGTAACTTCATTTTCTAGCCATTGCCATGGTGGCAGTTGCTTAATGGAATTAATGGCAAAGCGGCTTTCCTCTGTGCAGCACAGTTGTGCTTCTTTGTAGTGAAGTGTGATACAAATCTACAAATGAAAATAACATTTCTATGCGCATATCTGGTTTATGTGGTTATACATTATGTGACTGACTGGACTATTTTCTTCACCTAAGATGATTTTGGTTTGGGGTTCCAGACCAGAATCCTATTCGTTAAAGCAGTTTATGCATTTAACTGATACATGTAAGTTGCTGGAGTCATCTGTATTGACCAAAAAGCAACACCAATTGTATCTGTTCTATATATCTGATTAAATGATTACTTTGAACAGGAGTGAAAGTGATGTTTTCTTGTGTTGTGAAGAAAATCGAGAATTACTGCTTCAGAAAAACAAGTTTTATTGCTTTTGGCTACCTAGAATTTTATTTAAATGCGTGAAATTAAGCAATAAGGTCGTTCTTTTCTTAAAATATGGTAAATTTTCTATTAGTTGTTTTATAATTTTTTTACTTGAAGTTTTATGTCATTTTTCTACAGGCAAGAAAGTTGAAATATGGAAGAAAGGATGCAGTATTTAAAGTTGAAAATCAGCCATGGACTCTCACAGTGTCTGCCGTGGAGAATGAACCAGATTTTAAGAAAAAACTTAATGGCAAAGTTCCAACAGATGTCAAACCGAAGATGACTGTAAAGGACTATTCAGGAAAAAAAGAAGGTGGAATTGGTGAAGGTTCTGTATATTTCATTTTCACTCAAAGACCTGACTTTACATTTGAGGCTTATCCAGTTCAGGAATGGTACAGGTTTAGAAGAAAAATTGCTCACCGTACACTAACTGATGAAGAAGCTGAAGCTGCTTGGGATAAACGTGACAAAATTTTGAACCACCTTAATTATATGGCAAGAAAACGCTTACATATAAAGGATGAAGCCGAAGAAGGCAGCACTAGTGAAAGTGTTGATTTTAATGCAGATCGCAAAGCAGCAGGAAGGAAAACTAAGAAAAAGGATTCAAATCTTGTAATTCATGATGATGAGGATCTTGATTTGTATATGACTGACAGCAGTAGTGGAAGTGAGTCAGAAGAAGCAAAAAAGAGCAGAAAAAAGGACAAGTTGGTGAAATCAGATGATGATGATGTTGATGAACCTGTTGAGGATTCTGATGATGGTGAACATGATGGCGATGAGGTTGCATATGCAAGTGATGTGAGCAGTGAAAATGAGGAGGCAAATGACTCACGTGTGATTCCTAAAGGACTAGATGAACTTGAGGTTTCTTCAAGTAGTGAAGATGAAGATAATGAAGACAAAAGTACTCCTAAAAGCAATGAAACCCAAAGTAAAGCTGACCAAGGTAAACTAACCACTGTTCTTGCAGATACTAATCCTTACTGTTGTAGTTTTAATAACTTCAGATGTCTACAGACATAAGTTTATGCCATCATTATGGTGTGAAGTAGTTTTAACAACTTGATGATCATATAAATGATAAAAAAATATGTGGGAGCCTAAAATTTCATGATACCTGAAGTGCTGTAGTGGTTGGAAATGCATTATTGAAGGAATCAAATGCCTAGTCTCCACACGGGAAGAGTTTGAATCAATTAGCAAGTTTTTAACACTTTGAGAGCCGGGGCACGATATATCCGTATTTTGAAATCGGCCTAAAACAGCAGTTGTCAGTTGCCTTACCAACGCCATAGCTCCTCTGCCGATTGCGCTAGAGAGCTGTTCAAACCTTCAAACGGATCGGCCAGTCTTCTAGTCTGCACTCAAAAATTTTTTGGTTGGGAGTTGCAGATTTTTTGTGAGTGATGTCATAAGTGAAGTAGTTTTTGGCTCATGTTACCTGGCCTAGGGCAAAGTATTTTGCTGAAGTTTTCATTGGAAACTAGGCTTGAGTCCGGGTCTTTTGAGCCTTTGATCAACTTGCTAGCATTTCTGGTTCAAAAGTTACGATCTAAAATAAAAAAAATTAATCAATTAACTAATTAGTCAAATATTTTTATTCCCTTAGATCATAACTTTTGAACCTGAAGCCCCAGCAGGTCATCCAAAGTATCAAAAGACTTGGACTGTAGCCTAGTTTCCAATAAAAACTTCAGCGAAATACTACCATCTAACAGTTTGAGCCGAGGGCCAGGTGAAGTGGGCCAAGGTGGCCTAAAAATCTTCCACGTATGACGTCACTCACAAAAATCTGTATTCCCCAAGCAAAAAAATTTTTTGGAGTGTAGACTAGAAGACTTGCCGCGTCTTTTAAGCCTTTGAAAAGCTCTCTACCGCTTTCAGCGCCAGAGTTACGCGTGCGCAAATCCACGTGTGATCCGGTTGTTTTGACGCGAACCGCTTGATTTAGACCAGACGTCAAAGTGTTCATAGGAAATCGTTTTCACACAGTACTACACAATGTCAGTCTTACATCTTTATTCAAATACATCTTTATTCAAATATATTTCAATAAAAATTAAATTTGGGTAAAAGTAACCTAGAAACGTTTTTTCCCAAAATGAGTTTTTTGGTTGTAACTTTGGAACCAGAAACGCTAGAAAGCAAGTCAAAAAAGCTTCAAAGACTCAGATTATAGCTTAGTTTCCACGTAAAACTTGAGTCAAAAATTCCCTCTAAGCAGTTGGGAGCCCATTGCCAGGTAATCTGTGCCAAAATGGCCTAAAACCCACCCCACTTATGATGTCATCCATAAAAAAATGAAATCCAAACCTTCTAGCTCAATCGCCTTGCAAGTTATGGAGTTGCAAAGACTGCCCAAATTTGGGCAAATTACACCTGCAAAGGGAAAATCCACCTGGCACTGAAGGTGTTAAAAATTTGCTGATTGATTCAAACTCTTCACCTGTGTGGAGACTAGTTGCTTGAATACAGATATGCGCAAGTTTGAGTCATCACAAAAGGATAAAAACAGAGCCCATTGGTTCATTCCTCAAAAGCTTACAGCAAACTTAGAGCTGTTAATATTGAAGGAATCATCCATAAATGTTTTGTGTGCTTTTGTTGTCTGTTCTTGAACAATTGCATTATATGCCAGCACTTACAAGATGAGTTGAGTTTTGAAGTTTTGTTAAAAATATCTGCATACAAAACAGGTTTGACATGCTTAGCTATGGGCTTGTGACTGAACAGTAAGAAGCTAGAACTGTATCAAACACTTTGATCATTAGGCGTAAATGGATCGAAATAACTGAAGCTAGTATTCAAGCATAGTCATGCTTTCATTTTCATTTCTGATTTCATGCTTGTAGATAGTAGTACATTTTTATTTAGTTTCCTCATTAATCATTTTGTATACATTGGTAATCCTGCAGAAAGTGATGAAAGTGCATCTTCTGTGGAATCAGCAAGTGACATGGATGATGAAGATTCTTTGTCAAGTAGTGCTGTTTTCATGCAAGCTAAAAAAATGCACAAAGAACGTAAGTCTGGAAAGGAAAGCACCTCCAACAGCAGATCTTAATTGCATAATGGTTTTAATTGTGTGATCTGGTTTATTGAATAGAAGAAATTATTTATTTAATTAACTAAAGTATGGATTTTAATGGTAAAGGTCATAAATCTCAAACCATAGCCTATCACTTGAAAAGAAAATGCTTCAATTAATTGCATAATGGTTTTAATTGTGTGATCTGGTTTATTGAATAGAAGAAATTATTTGTTTAATTAACTAAAGTATGGATTTTAATGGTAAAGGTCACATACTTGCAGTCCAATGTTTTTGTTTAAGACAGTAAAATGAAGCAAAGATTGTGTGAGAAGCATCAATACTATCATTTTAAACACAGCCATGTTAACCTATTTTCTATGAAAAAAACTAATGGACATAATGTAGTTGCAACAGTGAACAAAAAAATTCATAGATTATTGTTTGAAATCAAAAGGTGTTTGCTGTTGCACTGGCATGACCCGTGCTTTGCACATGCTTACCAACTTGCATTCATGCAAATAAAGTATAAAATTGTTTAGCACAATTACAGTACAATAGTGTGCAGCCATACTGTTAACCAGAGTTGTGGAGGCAGAGGTAAAATATCTGACTCCAACTCTGACCTTTTCGAAATTTCCGACACTGACTCCTTAACATAACATGAATGAAGTTTGGCTGTCAACAATTTTGTAGCAACTAGCAACCAATGGAAATCATGGTACACAGCAAGAATCATCTCTTTCAATAAAAGTTTCAAAAGAAATTGCACCATTTCAATAGGCACGAGTTAAGATTTGTAGCTTAGGAGTGTGATATAAAAAATAATTCAATTGGACTTCCGGAGACCAGTTGAACTTCATTCAATTGGACTTTGAAAAATTTGTGACAGTCTCCCTTGCAACAATTTGCGACAGTCAATTGGACTTCAAAAAATTTGCGACAATCGCTTCCATCAGCTACCCACAAGTGGAGACCCATGTTGAGCCAGCTATGCATTTGGGGAGGCGAATGGGGACAGCGCAGAGTGTTTCTACTCTGGGAGACTTAAGGCCACGCATAAACAGCAATCTCATCATAAGCTAGTGATTGGAAACTGGAAGATCACATCACTTAAGGGGAAAGAGCACAAAATGGTCAAGGTAGCCAAATTATAATCTCTGGCTGTTATTGGCATCTCTTTGACAAAGCATCATGGTTCTAACACTGAAGAGCTGGACGATGGGTGGAAACTCTT
>JGI24022J15233_10005984_pt1 | contig 13072 bp, 7 predicted proteins | sample Ectturendosymbi2_FD_15233 | JGI IMG/M metagenome (IMG submission 15233)
AGATGCGGAAACCGAGGAGGACGAAAGTCGTCGGGGATCGGCGGCGAGGACGAATGCTGGGCGGCGACGGAGTATTGATGATAAAGCGACGAGCAAAAGAGAGCCAGTCGACCACAGGAGGGGCAGCACTCTGGATCAAGCTGCTGAGGAAGGAGCCATCCGAAGGGGCGCAGTCGAGGATGAGGACATTGGCAGACAAGAAGCAGTCAGTGATGAAAAAGCACGTCAAAGAAGCGCGTCAGATTATGGCGGAGTGAGTCCAAGAAGAGCTGAAAGCGACGGAACAAGTAGGAAAAGTGCAGCCGAAGGTGTGCCACCGAACAGAATTACAACTGGGGAAGTAAGAGTTTCACGCAGAGGCACAGCTAGCCAAGAGAAGTTGTTCAGAAAAGTTTCTATTCCTGAAGAAAGAGCAAGCAGGAGGGGAATAGTGGATAGCGAAACATTAAGAAAAAGTACAGAAGCTGCCGAAAGGACAACCCGAAAAAGTGCAATCAGTGACGAAAATTTGAGGAAAAGCTCGTTTGATGGCGATAGAACTAATAGAAGGGCAACAGTTGGTAGCGCTAGAACTACTTCAGAGAACACAGATGGAAACTTGGGTAGAAGGAGGTCCCTGCCTATAGAAAAAGTTAGTCCCGAAGCTTCTGCCGCACAAGCGAAAGAGAAATCGACAGATGATGAAACTAGCGGAAAAAGTGCATTTGAGCTTGAAATGAAGCGACGAACAGCATTGCCAGGTGGAACGTTCAGCCGAAATCGTTTCACTCCAAACGAAAGTGCAAAGAAACGAGCGACTCTGACAGACGAAAGCGGAAGCAAAAGAGGCACTTGGACGGGGGGGAGCAGCAAGAGCGCGTCACAGACGGATTTGGACTTAAGGAAAGACACACTCCGACGGGAAAGTCAAATGGCAAAGGAACCACTATCAGAAGAGAAAAGCTGGAGTGGTTCGGTGACAAGCGATTCGTACGGGAAAAGGTCATTTCCAGGTGGAATGCCAAACAGACTTGCATCTTCCCGATACGGGAATGACAGTCGCTTAGAATCGGTCACAAATGATACGAGTGCGCGGGGATCTTATACCGATGATACACGACAAACAGGGTTCGCAACCGACGAGTCTGGTGGCAATTTTGTTACATCTACGGACGAAAGAAGTGGAAAAAGCTCTGCTGCCGCGAACCAGACAGGGAGTAAGACGGGACCGCTGAGGAGTAAAAACGGGAGCCAGGGAGGTTCTGTTACAAGTCAAAGAGGATCTGTGGGTAGTCAGTTCGATCGACGTCCATCTGTTGACAAAAGCAACGCTCGACGAGAATCCGGTGCCTCGAGGCTGACGGGCATGGAATTTCCAGAGGTGCTGCTTGTAAAGAGTGCGCTTTTATCACGTCCTGATCTATTTCTAAATTAATTCTTTTCTTTTAATTTCAGGTATCTGACGAAGAGTATTTACAGGTAAATCTCATAGAAAATTATTACAGTAACAATTAAATCCACTAGGTTTTCTGTATGCTTTCGAGGAATCAGCCGACTGTGCTCTGCTTTCTTCTTTTTACGATAATTTCAATTTGCTCACATCTGTACTCAGATACGTACTCTCCACAGTGGGGGTAAGCAAGGAATCTATCAGCAAATTTTTAATAGGAAATCCATTTCATGTAAAATTACGCACCCTCACTCCTTATTCAAATAGAAAATTTTATTTTGTAAAAATAGTAAATTAGATAGATTTCCTTGCCCTACAGTGGAGAGTACGTACTCGTTGCAGTGATACAGATGTGCAGTGGTTTGTCTTGAAATTTTAGTTGAACTACAATGTGTTTGCGTTTTGAAATTCCTGCTTTACTTAATAATGGTAAGACGTCTCGCTCTTGATAGCTACAAAGCTGCATAAAAATTTGTTGATGTGTGATTTTTCCTCATATCTTATCGGTGACTAACCAATCAACAATTTCCTAAATGCCTTGCAAACACTGTTAGCAGCTTTTCCTGTGGTAGTTTAGTTTAAACAAAAAAAAATCGAACATTTGTAAAGGATATGGAGAGCTGCTACAAACAAGAGTCAAATTTTTCGCTTTTAATAGTTTCAGGTTTCGGTGTTAAACTCTGGCAGCTCTTGGCTCATAGCAGTTTTTCTACGATTGAAACAGGATTTTTTGTGTTTAAAAATGAAGCGAACAGGAGTTCTGATTCATTTCACGATATCATTTCGCTCTAAGTTTATATCTATCAGTACATTTGAGCTGCAAGGTAAAAAATTACTAATAATAACCTACTTTTTCTCCCCGAGCTGACCTTAATAAATAAGCCATTGGTTCTGCCTAAAAGAAAGTTTATTCATTCTAAGCAAAGCAGCAAGTTTGATTTCAAAGGCTAGTGCGGTTCACGTAATGCTCCATTCCAGCCTAAAAGAAAACGCACGGGCAAGCAGAAATATAAACTAGCTATATCTGTCCAAAATATTATCTTTAACTCTTTGTGCAGAACACGCATTTGTATGTTTTTTTTCCAAGCTTTTCCTGGCTATTAGTTTGCACACCAAAGTTTTATCAGCCACCGGAACGTTCGGGTAATCTCCTAGAAGAGGTTTTAGAATCACGAACAAACCATTCACGCAAGGGCAGAGCATTTATGTTGACCAATTTCTGTTCTCCGTAGCGTTAATCCACAGCTGCATGCATATCTTCATGCTGACCAATACTTACCATCGTTGCCATCAAGCCTAAAATAATTTTTTGAACTAGATCGAGTCTCTGCAGGTAGTTATATCTAGTGCAAACTTGAGGGGCTCGCTCCCAATGAGTCTTGTCTGGATACCGAGTCGCTGTTGAAATCGTTCGCAATGATTTTTGATACAAATCAAGGTCCGAAAATAAGACAAATTTTCAATTGTTACTTTTTAAATTTTACAGAAGTTTTCAAATCAAAAACGAAGAGTTACTCTAGACTCGCGAATCACAGACATCCAACAAGAACTGGTGAAAATGTTGTGATTATTTCTGCAGTTGATTTAATGCAAAGAAGAAACTTCGTAATTCTTCTTTAAACTTTGTAAAGTTTATGGTGCATCGGCTAAAACAATCCTTTAGAGATGAAAAACTATTTTTGATCAATATTGCCGGAGTTTCGATGGCATGTAGTAGAGCTTGCGAAAAAATAAAGATCCGTTTTTCAAGCTACCGCGAGCAACCATGTTCCCTGTTACTGCCATGCTTGCTTAAGTCTACTGCGCTGCGTGTGGGAGCGACGACGTTATACAATGCAATGTTTTGTTTGGCAAGAGTATCACACAACTTAGTTGTTCGGCTGAAAGCAGTGTTTCCGGGAAAAGGTAATTGCACATATTCGAATTCATGATATGACACAGGAAGCTGCTGAAGAAAGACGGAGAAGCAGTGGATCTTCTGGAAAAAAGTTACCAGAGGTTAGTCCCTCAGCTTAATAGCAACGATAAATGGGTTTCCGTAATTCAGCCAGTTGATTTATGTACTGTGCATCACGCTTGTTTATTACATCATGACAACGCCGACAGCGTTAAAGACAAGTCTGTTCAATCAAAACCACTGAGTTCATGCTTATCTTTGAAGCAAGCACATTACGGTCGGTTGAATAGCATTGATTCGAGCCAGTAGGTGAGCAGTGTGTGATAGAACTTCATCACTGTGTTAGAAATGAATTTATTTGTAATGGAGTAATGGTAAAAGCAGCAGAAACTGGAGTAGCAGCGACGCGCTTATGATACAGTGCGAAAGTACCTCGATTTCATTCTTACCATTTGTACAGAGCAATCGTTTGCAATTAAATTAAGCCCAATCAACAAAGTTGCATTGCAGAAATGCAATCGGATGAATTGCGAATATGGCTGAATTCCTGACAACTTGCCTTCCAGCTAACTGGTTTAGAAATAATCTCGTTTGCATCTTTTGATGGTTTTTCTTTGCTACAATACAGCTTTATGGCAAAAGAAGCATTTTGTTCTTCAGAACAAGCCTGAAAGCTCGCACTCCCTTGTGGTTCGACATTCCTTTTCTTTCGCAGACGGAAAGTCAAAATCCCCGGAAGTCATCGTTGGTTTTACAAAAATCAGGACGAAGTCTTGTGCTGCCGGTAGGAGAAAGTGATAAAAGTTTTGTGTGCGCTTTTCTTTCGAGATAACTGTGATATTTTATTACTAAAGAAACAGGATATTGTGACGTCCACATTCACCGGACTTTAAAAATAATTTTTGAAGAAATACGTCAGATCTTTTTCAGCATCAAACAAACCTTTATTTGAAGTTAAAGTGCTTAAATATATCTGCGGAAATTTTGCTTCCACCACACTGAAACTGTGTTTGCCCCTGTGACGATTTTTCTAGTAGTTTTTGAGTTGTTTTACGCGTTTCTTGCTTAATCTACAGTATATGCAAATTCCCATTTATTGTGGATGCTGTCTTGCGAAAAAAATAATGGTTCCCATCAATCTGACAGTTATCCCCATTTTTTCTGTTGGCTTTAAATTAAAAAAACGTACGTTTTTAACTAAATGTATGNTCCTTGTTTTATTTATAACAACTTGAATATTGCTTAGTATGGAAATCAAACCATACGGCCAAGAACACATTTGAAGTTGCACGGTGACATGAATGTTAAACGGTTTAGGAGTTTCCTACCACAAAAAAATGCTTTTCTCACTGATTGCCCCTTTGTTGCAGGTTGATCAAGACAGGAAGCGGTCGAGCGCGTTGCGCTTCGCTGACGTCGAGAATCAATCGGTAGGAGGCATTTATTACAACATTACGCGTTATCTCAAGCACAAGCCCGTATCCACGGGGCAGTGCCCCCAATTATTTTTGTGACCCCCAAATTTTGTTGTGTTCAGAAAAATTTGTTTCAAACATATAATATGAACAAAAATCTTGTCCCCTAAAAATGTATTTTGCCCCCCCCCAAACCTTGAAACCTGGCTACTGGCCTTCTCAAGCAGCGAGTTCTATGTTCGCATCGAACGAGAACTGGTCAGAATGACTGTCCATTTGAGCCTATGTTGTCACTGCCACAAAAGTCTCTCAGACACTTCTCAATCTTCTCAAGATCGGGCTCTCACATTATTTAAATGAATGCAGACGGGAAACCGAAAGGCGACTGTGACGTCAGAAGTCATTCCCGACGATGAAATGCAATCCGAGGAGGTATGCAAAGTTTATTCACGACTTTGAGCAGCATTGAAAACTGTAGATGCAGCTGTGACAACCAATCAGTAAGACACCCTAGAGTCAAGCACAGCAAGTTTTGACTTTACGACGTCACACGTGTCACGTGATGTGTTGTTCGCACAACGGTTCTTAAGGCTTTAATGTTTACCAGAAAATTGCTTTAGATTTAATTCGCGTTTGTGATTTGAGTGTTTTTCACCTGAAAATGTACTGTATATATGCGTTTATTTAAAAAAGGAATGCTGCGTGCAGTTTACCTTATCCGTTTGTGGACTTTAACCGGATGGTTTGGCTGTAGCAACGTTTTGTTTAAAAGTTAGAAATATCTCGGGCAAGGTATTTTGCTCCATTCTTCCGACGCTGCATTTAAGCGGAACTTGACATTCAAATTCAAAGCGCTAAAGGATAAGACTCTGCTTAATTAAGCTGATTGGTCACCTGTCCCTGCATGTATACCCTAGGTCGAAAAAATCTTGAAAAATAAATAAGTAAATTCTCGCTTCAAATAGACAAAATTCTGCATCACTTGGGACATTCGGGGGCAGTCCCTCAATTTTTTGTGCCCCCCAAATTTTGTTGTGCTGAGAAATTTTTTATACAGTTTGTTTTAAGCACAAAGAAAACAAAAATCTTCCCCCCTAAAAATATATTTTCCCGCAAGCCTTAAAACCTGGCTACTAAACCTTAAAACCTACTAAGCCTAGCCTTAAAACCTGGCTACAGCTGCATCTACGACTTATACCAGAACGTGTCATTAAATCACCTTGCAGTGCGTTATTTTGATCCTAAGCCTATAAGCAGAGCAATCTTACAATATACTCCAACCAGTAAAATATTGCTCTATGCTGTATGTTCTTTCTAGAACTATAAGAAAGGACCTGGATTCGGGCAACGGATCAAGAACGCTTTCACCATGATGATGCATGCCCTCTTTGGCCTGTGCAGGCGTTCACCACCGAGTGAGCACGACGTAGAGGGTAAGCGCCTTACTCCTTCATTATGAGACTTTAATCAGTAGTAAAGTTTTACTTAGCAGTACGTGGTGTGTGTCGCAGAAGGAAGTGGGGTAACGTTCCTTTTTAAGCTATGGCCTTCCACACCACAAAATATAGCACCTCAAACGTCAGTAAATAGGATGTGGCCCTAAAGTTGCACCAAAAAGTATTGTGACCCTGCCCTCACTTAAAAAAGAGAGGGCTGCATTCTTCGACTGCAACACTGCATGAAACCATATTTTATTGGTGATCAATACTTGAACAGCATTGAACCGGAATGAGTTAAGATTACTCAACGTAGAAAAATCGAACCAAAGCAATCGTTAATTTTCCAAACTCGATTTTTCCGGTGTTCGGCAACTGGTTTTCAACGGAGTGATTTCAGGGACAAATTTGCAACATCTTTTTTTCAAACAATGAACCAGCGATAATTAACTTACGGTGATTAAACCATAAATTGCGGTTTTGAAAATATCATAATTTACAGTTCTACAGTAACAAACACATAAAAGTACCACAGCAGGAGTGGGCAAACATTTTCTATGAAGGGCCACATCGAAAACTTCTTTGCAACCCGGGGCCGAATATATTACATCATGTTTTGCCGGGAGGACGCATGTATTACACAATGGTTACTTCCGGTGGAGTAAAAATGCGCTTTCAAATGAAACATGTAGAATAATATCTTGAGTGTTCTAATCTAATCGATAAAATTACTTTAACATAGACTCGAAACATGTAGTATCTATATACGTGTGGCTGCTCTGGGGGCCGCAGAAAATGCCCCTCGTGGATAGTAGTTTGCCCACCCCTGTTCTATCGTAATTTTATACGAACTATGTTAATGCCATCGCTTTTCAACCTCGAAATTTCAGTATAATCAGCTAACTTTTGCAGTCAAAGATTCTCCCACGTCAGCCATGGTCAGCGAAACAGTAGTTGCTGTGGAACGTGAGGCTCCGCTTGCAGCTTCCCCGTTACCTTCGCCGGAATTCGATGTTGATTCCATCGCTGACGGTTTGGCCGATGATCCCGAGGTTCTTGACCTGCTTGAGGACGACGGCCTGATTGGCCTCCCCTTCGATCCCGACACCTTCAGCAATAGAGTTAGCCTGGACTTGATTAAACCGACCCTGCCATCGGACCCGTTCTTGGCTCAGCAGTTCACCTCTGTAACTGTACAACTTGATGATGGAACTTTCGTAGTTGCCCCTACGTCAGTATGGGAGGTACACTGTCATTCAGTATATTGCGCGATTTACTGTGCATCGCCTTAAGTTTTCGTTTTGTGAGAAACCGACGCATCGATTTCCGTNATAGTTTGCAACTTTGTCAGAGCGTCGTTTTAGGAACCNGTNCTTTATAGTTTGGTAATTTTTTCCATCTTATTTTTACTGGAATCCTGAATCAGTTGGTATTGAACCAAATTTTCGTCTAAACGACGTAATTCCTTTGTTACTAAATTTTTTACAACCTGCTCAGGTAGCGCTTATGACCTCACAAGATCGGTGACGGATGCCAAAATTGAAAGTAAAGTTTTAGGAGCATAGGCGTATTTTTCAACAACTCAGCAATTATTTTCTAGCTCACCTGACATGAAAAAACAGACTTGTTGTATTTCGAATTATATATATTAAAAACCAAATATGTTTTCTGTGGGAAGCCCGCAAGGTGACTCTTGCCAAAACAGGGGCGGATCCAAGTGGGGGGCGACTGAGGCGATCGCCTCCCCTAAAACCTACGAACATAGCTTGATTCATCATGATGTTGTGCAATTTAGAAAACAGCATTGGCGATGTAAGACCATTTTGCCGTCCATTGTTTTGTCACAGATATGTTGTGAAGTATACTTCATCTCGCTTATAGTAGTGAACCTGTAATGAGGCTTGACTACTAACCATTAGTGAAATCTCCCCCTCCAAACTTACTGGCTGGAGCCGCACCTGTGCCAAAATGGCCAATTCCTTTTGCAGGTTGCGTGTAAATCGAACAATGCCGATTGATTTGTGAACTGTGGCTTCAACGCCGTAAATGGAAGAATCACAGTGCGATCTCAGTGCAGGTTGTTGTCGCCTTAAATGAAATAGAACACTTACTGCGCTTTGCAGCCTACCTGTCAAACACCGCTTACTTGAAAGCATTGAACATCACGCAGTTGAAGAAAAAATATTAAAAAATCTACTTTAAGAAAACTGCATTTCGCAAATTCTTCAAGCTTTTGTGCTACTGTTTTTTACAGGTTGACAGCGAGTTGTCCATTTCCTCTCTGAATTTGAATCAGATTGAATTCGGAAACTTTTCTACGATTGAATCAATGCCGCTGGCAGATTTCAACATGCTAAAGTATGTGTGTTTGTGAATCACAGCAACTTCACGTGGTTTGAAATCAAGGACAAAATTTTGAAGGAGCTCATGAGGAAAAATCTTTGCTTATATGCATTTCCAATTTCTGCACCTAATACTTTACGTGTGCCAGTCACCAAAACTTCTTCGAAGACAATATGAAGCGCACATTTAGAGTAAGCGACTATCTTGCAAACCTTGTCAAAGCAGGTAGGAGAGTTAAAATCCATAAATTTTGGTTAAGCCTTCGCTTCTCGTTAGGAAAGTGGTGGACATAAACCTTGCTGTAAATGTACATGCGCGTTGTCAACATCATGTTGTTCTGTTTTACTTTTGAAAAACGAGATGTTCTTGGCAGGCACCGGAACAAAGAAGGTTTACTCGGAGACGAGAAACACCCGCACCGAGGTGAGAAACTACAACATGGACTGTAGCAGAGTTAGTGTGTGCATCCTGCACCGGTGAAGCTTTGTAGCCTACATCGAGAAAAAAAGGAACTGTTTCTAGTTGACAGGGTTTGCTAGCAAGCTGCGAGAATATAGCTTTATGTCAATTTTACTGCATTTTTGCAAGTTATGAATTGTTGCTGGTGGCATGAAGGACATGTAGCTGAAGTGCATTACGACTTGCTCCGTATTTCGCAGCCGAAGACGGAATCAAAGAGCTCATGCGAAAAGGTCTGGTGCTGAAGGTCGCCCCAGTTGGCATTCCGTATATATTGAACGAATTAACTCGAGAAGAGTGCGAGCTGGTAAGTGCTTTCTTTCAGAAGTCAAGCCCGAGCGTTCCGGAGTTGGAAAAAAAACAACTTTTAACTGCAGTGTGGAAGTCCATAAAAATGAGAGAAGAACGTCCGATATGAAGTTCACGAGTCCACAAATTCGCAAAGCTTTTGAAACCTAGTGTAGATTGATGCAAAAAGGAGCATTGCAGGGCTGCGGAGTCGGAGGTAAAATATCCGATTCCGACCTTTCCAAAATTTCCGACTCCCGACTCCTTAACATAAAGGGAATGAAGTTTGACTGTTAAAATCAATTCAAATCGTGGTGCACAGCAAGAAATCTCTGTTTCAACAAAAGTTTCAAAAGTAATTGTACCATTTCCACAGGAACACTGTCTATGGAAAGAAATCCTTTCTCAGCAAAGAATCAGACACTAAGATCTTACAGAGTATATATTTCGCCTACGAAGTGGGCATCATCAGCTCTTATTCAAATAGAAATTTCAACAGGAATTCCCAACTTAGGAGTGTGGTGTAAAAATGATCTAATTGGACATCCGGAGTCGGATAAAAAAGTCCGACTCCGACTCGCAACCCTGGTGCATAGTTGCCACCATTACTGACATCTCGCCGTTTCGCAATGCGTTGGCTGCCGAGGTTGGTTTCATTCGTCCCGTACAGAGTTCATGCACAAACTCACGCGCACACACTACAAAAGAAAGAAGTTTATGACAACAAATGCTTGTGTGATGAAAGCGTAATTTTAGCTGCAAGTGTTCTGCTCGCATGACCAAGCATCGCTGCTTGTCAATCCTGTATAAAGAGACTTCAACAAGAGTGCCAAGGTCGAGTTGAACGATGATGTGGCGTGCTGGCTCCACAATGCCGTTTATTGATGGTCTTCCAGATGGCTGCAGTGCTCCACAAAAGATGCAAATGATCATGACAAGTTATGATATCACCATACGCTTCTGTACAATGCGTTGCGAGTTTTGATGAATTATTTTTGCGAAACAGGCAACTTCATTTCTTAAAACAACAATAACTGAACTGGGTTACATGTGTAATAACAATTAATCGTACTTTTGTAGTGTGCAGCCTTAATCTTTTTTGTTTGCCATATTATTTGCGATACGTGTTTCCACTTCACGGGAAAGGTCCTTTATGTTCATTCACGATTTAGTTTAAATCCAAAACAATCTCTTCGCACTCGTTTAAAATCTAGTTGATCTACAAACACTGACTCCTGCATTTTGAAAAACACGGAGCCAGCTTGACATTTGAAAAACGTCTATCAGGAAAGCTGCAGGAAAGCAGGTAATTGAATCAATTTGACGGACACGATTTCAGCAACCTTAAGAAATGGACTGATTTTAAAAACCGTTGATATCAATCCCTGCACGCGCGTATTGAAAACGATTAAAATAAAAGTCAAGCCTAAATGATAACATGTATGCGGTTATAATCCATACGCTTGGCTATAATTTCCAATTCTAATTTCAGAATTTCGGAAAACCTGATCATAGTAAACATCGTGTGTCTTGTACATTATTTACAGGTAAGCATGGTCTACTTTGACCTGGTCACTGGGGCCCATCAGTGGACTAAGCCGGATTACCCAGACTTTGTTTACTTTCGTGAAGAAAAAGAAGTCGAACCATTAACCGCGTGGCTGGATCACGACATTCCTCCTCAAGACGACGGACTGGGCAACAAAGACCCAATTTTTACCTTCAAGGGCGGTAGGCTAATTGCTTGAGCAGTCAACGACGTTGAACACAAGCTTTTCAATCATCATCATAGAACTGGCTAGTGTCTATCCAAAGGAATCCTTTCACAGACAAGAATTAGACTCTAAGAAAAACTTACGGTGCCAAAGGCCGTACTTGAGTGTTCGGGTTTTGGTTATTAGTTTCGCACCGTAAACGCGCACCCTACTAGCTATCCTGCAATCCACTAACTATGTACCTGAGAAAAGCAATACAACAAACAGACCCGCCTGACTTACTAACTCTGAGCCGCCAACACGCACTGGGGTCAAAGCTTCTTCAATCAGCAGTGAACACGGTAAACCTATTTACACTGTTTCAAAACAGCACACAAACTAACACAGACGCTGAGAAACTGCAAATCAACATAACATGCTGCGCAAAACGACATAAAAAGCTGCGAAGGCGAAGAAACTGAAACCGATGGAAACCCTTACCAAAGGTGTGACCTATCCAATCTTTCAGGACAAAGCCACGTCACTTTAAAAAAAAACAGCCTAAACGTCCGTTACCCAAGCGCCACCTATTTTGCTCAAATCTCGGAAGTTCAAAATGCCCACAAGTGGGCCTACGAGGTAAGCTGCAGCAGCGCAAGTTCGTAACATTCCGGCCCCGGAAAAGGCATTGGCGAGCAAAGGCTTGTCCACAACAAACAGACGAACGGCATACGCGGCGTACTACCCGATAAAACAACGATATGAAGGTAATACTCACGAGAATATCTGGTTAATTACGAGCAGCAAAAAATTCACAATTCACAGTACAAAGCCACATGACGCTGGCAGTGACCACGAAAACACCACAAATGCATGGAGAGGTATGAAAACATCTGGTAATAACCCATACAAAAGGTAGTCGGAGCCATGCAATCATGCTGTTAGCCAGGCAATACTGGTTTGAACATACAACACTAGCGTAGGCGAACGAATAAAAACTAGTACAAGATTAACCATTGCCACATCAAGACATTCAAAACAAATTGCGAGATCAAACAATTCGGAATGAAGACACTACAACAACAGATCACATTCCGAAGGTTATGATGCTGAGCATAAGCGACTGCGAAATTGTTACGAACCCTAAAGGTCGGAATGAAGACATTGCAACAGCTAGTTTCACAAATAATGGCACAGAGCACAAGCAAACACGAAATTCTAAACACCTTGAAGAAATTCGCAATGAAGCCAACGTTGGTCTAGAACAGCTGTGTCCAACCAAAGTTGCTTACTGAGCCAAAGTTGCGTCAATATCTTAACCAGGGCCACACACTGAATGACATATATACTGTATTAGTAAGGGCCGCGCATTGAATGATTTACTTTGATCTTAGTAAACTGAATTTAGTTTAAGTTAATGGATTGTAAGCGTTCGAATCCTAACTGCAAAGGTAACGGCTATTTGACACATTCAACCGCTCCGCAGGGGTGCCTTCATAGACAAGTTCAGTGCCATTGGAACAAGGGTAGGAGTCTGAAAATTAGTAAAACGTTTTGCACCAATGTCTCGGTGCACGCATGGAAACCTCCCAGCACGCAGTGCAGATGTGATAAAGTGGCACCGAGAAGCGCTTNCATCAGAAATGTCAAATTTAAGAGTTTCAAAATAAGGACCGGTTGTCAATATGTGGACTACCATGATAGTACAGCGGAAACCTAAGCTAGGCCTCACAAAACCTTCGGCTGGGCCGCATGTGGTCCGCGGGTTGGACATACCTGGTCTATAATCCACTGTATATCAACACAACTATTCATGACAAGACCTTCATCAAATTACAGAAAGGGAGCTTTATCGCAACACACAAAATACACGAACAACACGGGAAAGATCGATACAGCAAACTTCAGTCAGATACTAACTCATTACAAAAGTCCATCAAGTAAGCAAAATTTTCTAACGTCACTCATCAGCTCTGCATCGGCCGTTCTCACGCGAGCTCTGCGTACAAGAGCGATCTTATCAGGAAAGCACTCTTCCACCACTGCTTTCGGCCGACAGCCGCGTGGCGTGTTGTTGCCACACAGCAAAACGAGAGCTCCAAGTTTTGGCG
>JGI24022J15233_10005987_pt1 | contig 13070 bp, 6 predicted proteins | sample Ectturendosymbi2_FD_15233 | JGI IMG/M metagenome (IMG submission 15233)
CTTNGATAAACAACGTAGCTTCACGTTCACTACAGCCTTGTGTCTTATAAAGCTGCTGAGTTCCTGTCGTATGTTATTAGATACAGAACCCAAAGACGGTAGTTGTAATGAAATATATTTGGGTGTAGGAGAGGGTTCAGCCGGTGCATCACATTGTTGCGTGACACCGTATTTTCTGTTTAAAAATTGCTGAATGCAACGGTCCAAAAATTGTTGGGGTACCTGGTGCGAGACAACATTCGCTTAATATTCACAAATTCCGTGTGCACCAGTTGCTAGGAACTGGCAATGTCATAAGTACGGCGGAGTAGAGAGTTGACATTTGCAATGCACTGATGATGATAACAGGAGTTATCGAAACGTTTGCAATATGACGTTTGTATGGTTTTCTTTGGCAGTGATTTTCATTATGAAACTTCTTTGGTCATGAGTTTCTCAAATTTGTGGTGCGTTCTTTTCCAGGCTCGTATCTGCTTGTTCTGCTGCCGCAACGACTTGTGCAACACGGAAACCACCATTCCTCGTCCTCCCTGAAACGTGCATAGATTGCAAAGGTGGTTCGTACATTAGTACTGAATCCTACCATTCCTGTAAAGAAATAAAAGATAGAAAACTTTGCCCGCTGCGTGTTTCTAGATTAGCATCAAGACACACATGTATGACACAGCTGAATCAGATCGCAAAATGTTTTACTAGGAAACCCGTTTCGCGCCAGTGACTCATCCTCAGTCTAGCTATAAAATTGCAAGCGAAAGCTCGCAGGTGAAACGATGAAATACATCAAAGCAAGTCCCCCATATTGTATAGTATTGTTCTGGTACGCACTGTCAGATGGGCAATTTTCAGATGTATTCATGGGCGAAACTAGAGGGTGGGTGGTGCCAATGCGAAGCGGAAGGCACATCATGTTGCATACGTAACTTTCCTTTGTTCCGCTTTGTTTTGTGCGGTGTCCTTTCATTAGCGTAGCATATGCAGCTGCAATCAAGACTGTTATCACGACATTTTGTGACTGATGATTTTAAAACTCCTCAACATGATTTTTCGAAACATACTTCTTTCTGGTAAAACCGATGTCGATAGCAGCGCAAGTATGTTTTCGCGAAGGCTGCGATTGGTTAACATCTTTAAGTGAAACCTGACGTGGAAATGCTTGTCAGCGCAACCTTTCCAGTGCTTTACATACTTTCGCAGAAAAACAGTAAACCACAACACTTGTCGACAACATATCTGCATTGTCGGGGCGAATATAGTTAAAAGCTGTGCAACAAAGGCAGTGAAAGGGGCAAGCACTCGTAATACGTATGTTATACTGCATGTTTGCTGCGGCAGTTTTAACTGACCTTAGGGTTTGCAAGCAACTGTTGGAAAATCTTGTCGATTCATTTCGCAAACTCTATACCAATATGCCAACTTTCACCACCAGCAGCCCAGACCGAGCACATGTAGCGTTTTTCACAGATCCCAGTAACATCATTGGGTCCCCCTGATGACGTCACACTGCCCTAAAAACGTCCAAATCCAAAGGTTCCTGAATTTTTTGAGCGAACGTACACGAAATGCCGCATCTTTTGATGTCTTTGTTGACCCTGTCGCGCATCGCGGTCCCCAAAGTCCGGCCCTTGGGTCAATTCCGACTCGCAAAGAGTTTCAATCCGGCCAACGAGCTTTCCTAGAAATGTTTAGTGTTTTAACAATTTCGTGTAAATACATGAAATGTAAGTTGCAATTACACAAAAATCAAAAAGCGTTTGCTGTAATTGAGAATATTAATCCTCAGAAACCAAAACAAACTAAGCTTTGCGCTTTGACCAAAAGCTCGTTTTGGGATTTGCTTGCAATGGGCAATGAAATGTGATTTACTAACTACCTAGGCCATTTTTCGTAATGTTATGCTTTACGAGCAATACAGACAAGTGAGCGAAGACACAGACAATTGTTATATCATATTTGCTTTTTTCGTTAGAAGTAACTGAGGCTAGTCCGGCCCTCGGACACTGATAAGAGCGCGAATTTGGCCCAGCATCCAAAGTGTTTGGTGACCGCTGCTCTAGCGCCATCAGCCGGTGAGTTATGAACAAAATTACCTTAAAGCTGTTTTAGTGGCTTTCTCAGCCGTTGAAAGGGTGAAGCAGAAACATATCTGAAGAATTTTCGTTCGATTTATTGTCATTTGAGATGTAAATGTTTGGTGGGGCTTTATTAAACGCTTGACAAAATTACCGACCAATATGTTGAGGTATTCATCAGTTTTCATTAACTGGCAAGTGCGATTATGGCCATGACAAAGTTTTTTCCACCTTCGTTGTACAGGAAAATAACGCATTATGATGTCACACTGACATTATACGTCACTATGTATGCAAAACATAAGGGTGACATCACGCAATAGAAAAGACCACACCGGATCGAGTTTATTTTCACTCTTTTTCTGCTTTTAGCCTTAAATACCACTACTGTGCTTTAACAAAGGCTGTTTGTAGGGGTTTTGGCCAATGAGGATTTCTTTTACTCTGTCCAAATATGGCGTATTTTGTAATGCTTTATTAGCAAAACGTTATCTGGATATACGTCATGTCAATGCAGCGCACAAATTGGCCTTGTTCTAACGCAGTGGTTTTCAACCTGGGGTCGCGACCCCCAGTGGAGCCATGAACCATATTTGGAGGGATCGGGAGTAGATATTTCATGTACGCAGCTTTATCACATTTCCTTTATTCGAGTTTCAGATGTGGGTCCTTGATTATAGTGGGTTACTATAATGGGTCGCAGCACAGAAAAGGTTAAAAACCTGTTACTGTTCTAACGTAGCAGCAACGCAATCCTTTGGAGGTGAATACGCGCAAAGCCAGGTTCGACATTCCGAGTTCTAGGAATTTTTAAGAGATATTTTCGTAGCTTGAAGATGATGAAATCATATCAATGCGAAGCGGATAAAGGATGAGATACTTTAATTTCCATACTGCTTAAATATGCTTGAACTCAGTTTTTCTGATGTGCTGAGAATGCACGCTCCGCTCACTTCTGCAGTTTTCTTCTGTTTTTATAGTGGATGAGGAACACATGCAAAAACGGAGGTACACACCTTCTATCGAAAACGTAGTGATCAGGAGAAAAAATATCAGAGGCCGCAAGTTAGGTCATAAAATGTATCGATCACCCCAGTTCTCGACAACGGTAAATAAATCACAGTAAAGATGACACAAGAGAAATATGTGGTTATGCTGAATGTCCCATAGGTGCAGAATGTTTCGCAATCATCTATTTATTGGCAAGAGCGTTCGCATCACTTCCTTCAGTTGCGAAAGACATACAATGGCTTCAACACCTTCAAACCCGACTGTGATGACTTTGAATGCCTGCAAACTACCGCAGCTAAATTCAAGGTGAATGAAAAACACCTCTCACGCAAAACCTTTACGCGAACTTAATCTTTAACCGGTATCTGGGTGTCGGAATGTTCACACTCACATTAACGTTCGTAAAACAATCTAACTATCTATGAACAACATTTTTTTCTCAACTTACAAAGTTAGATTTGCGTCGTATGATAACTAGGGATGCATATAATGGAATATCGAATCCTATGGATTTAAATCCTTCAGTATTCAAGTCCAAAATTCAGATTTTTTTCGAACATGTCGGTTCGAAATAAATTTCGATTAAATAAACGTGAAAAATTCCAAAGTCGGCAAAACAAATTGTTTCGGTAAGTTTTGCAGTGGCACTGGCGTTCCTGCGTAAGAGAAAGAAGCCCTGAACAAGCTCACGGCACAGCGTAGTGATGTAACAGCACTACGAGGTGCCTTTAACACCAAACCCTTTAAGGCCCACAGAAGCCAAAATCATGCCAGGCGGATAGCCCTGGAAAGATGCGGAAAGTCTTGCAGTTTCGATTAAACAAGTTTGGGAAATTTTTGATTTGCGTTTTTTCGTGGGTGACGTCACAGGGCCCTAGGCTCCAACCCCAAGAGGTAATTGTTGTTTCTTTCTTTAAAACAACTAGGCGAAAATCCGCAACTTTAGAGCTGTTGATTGGCTTTCGAGAGTTTGTGGTTCGAAAGTTATCGCCTGAAAACAATAAATTAATTAATTAATCCACTAGGGAATTAATCAATTAATTATTTATCGATTTTGGCCATAAATTTCAAACCACAAACGCTACAAAGCCAATAAGATGTCGCTGTAGATATGTGTTTTTCTGTTTTGTTTCACCGGTGTTATTTATGTTTAAACATAAAATATTCATAAATGAAAAGTTGATATGCTGATATTCAGATGTAACAAGTTATTCTGGAATAGGATTCGATATTCTGGATTCGAAATAAAGATTCCGGGATATTCCGGAACTTCTAAATGTTCCATAATGCATAACCCTAATTATAGCTTCATGCTGCCTCTTCATAAAAAATCTAATGGACAACTTTGATTTTATGAGAGAGCGAAACTGGGGAACAATCTGCCTATAGATAATTGTTGTATATATATGCATTAGAACATCGCTAATAACTCAAAAAATCATTTCCCCCCCTAAATAGCTTATAAACTCCACGGCAATGTGCCATTGGCGACCGGTCTACCTTGCTTGCGCGACTGCGCCGCAGTCCATTAGATATCAACCGTGAATGTTACTGATATTGTCACTGTAGTCATAATGAGACCGAATCGTACTTAATTATCAGATGGCGTTCCGTTTATTGAATTAAGGTCAGTAAATCTCCTTTCCAAAATCAGTGATTTATAATCCACAGTTGATGTCCATTCAGAACAAACGTTTCTCAGCAAGCCTTGCGCCAGTCGCATTTGCTGAACAGTTATTTATACGAACATATAGCGACCGATTTCACAAACATAACCTTTGATCCAACTTTGTGTGTTTGTTTTGTCATATCCTGCAAACGATTTTGGAATATTTTTACTACCTTCTTTCAACTATGTTGCAGCAATCTACGATATTTTTGTTACTGTGCTGCAGCGTTGTCTGCGCAATATTTCAAAATATTTCCGTCTTCGAGACGCGACAAGGGGTGTTTATTCACGGTTCAGCTTGCTGCCAATCGTTGTTAAATAAATAAATAAAAAATAAATAGCGTCTTCATCTTGCCATGCCTCTCCTGCAAGACTTTGTCAAACTCTCTGTGAAAGTTGAACAATCTTTGCAGTGGAAGGCAAATCACCACTCACCAGAATTGACTGTTATTTCAGAATTGACTATTTGATCATTGCTTGATACTCCCACCGCCTACGAGAAATAGATATTGGCATTTTTGTATTCATATAGGATTGTAATTTTCATAAGCTACACCAGCAAGTACTCCAGGATATGGCTAATCAGTAAATCAAATCGTACCTCAGTTCCGTCCCCAGGAGGGGGCTTTTGTGGGCTTATTCCTCCAAACAAAGCTCCAAGCCACTTAATTGAAATATGAAAGACGGTAACGTCGTGAAATTTTTACCAAATATTTAGGATGTCAAGCCAACCTGCACAAAAGTAAAACCCCATATTGAAAACTTTCTATCGACTGTTCTGTCGTACCTATGTGCGTACGTGTGTGAATCGATTTTATCAAAAAACAACGCTATGCCTGATCCAAATGTTCTGCAGTTGATTTCTTCTAGCCATTAAGCTCACTATGAATCAGGATTTCTGTATCTGTTGATGAGTTTCGGATAACGCATCTGTCATCTCGGTCTCTGGTTGCATGACATGCACAGTTATCGAGAGATTCAGAAGTGAAACACTGCGAAGAACGTATGATATAAGAACGTCACATCATATTGCTTTTTTCTGCTATCCTCAACATCGTGCAGTTGGTTTTCTTCAGTTTAATCGCAGGAATGTTTGGCAGTGCCAGTGGCATTGCAAACAGCTTGATCTTGTTTCCCGTGACTTGTCAGAAAAATGCTCATCTCGGCAAAAAAGTTTACATTTTTTGAGGTAAAAGTTGGTTTTATTATATTCAGATGCAATCAGAAGAAAAAATCACTGTGTAGTATAGGTAATCTGAATGTGGGCAGTATAATGAATGCATCGAAGTCAGCGTCTGAATGCTGTAAGTAACAATCGTTTCATCAACATTTTGACTTGAGCAAAACAAGCCCATTTACTCCTTAACGTTACCATCTGACGTTTGCCACTGTGACCACTTGGAAATAACTTTTTCAATTTAAAAACGTGATCAAACGTTTCTTAGCAAAACGTAACAAGACAGAAAACTTTCAATTTTGAAACATTACATTTCGCAAATTCCAAATCCTTAAAAAGGGTTAAAAGGTACATATGAATAATCAAACATTTTTGTTCCTGCCGTAATCAAAGTTTACTAAATTCCCTGAGGAAAATAGTTCATTTTTATCCATTTGAAAATCACCTGTCCATTTATTACTACACATTAAATTGTGCATCATCAACACATGACATACTTTTGTGCATTTCCAAGTATGAGTCAAGCAATTCATTTAATGTCTTTTAGGTTTTATTACAGCGTAATTAAGGAATTTTCTGCTGGTTTCCGGACATAAAATATCTGTGCTTATTTATGCCTAGCCTATGGGCTAAACATGGCTGAGAGAGAAATGTTCGCGTTTCTCAGAAGCACCTGAAACTAGTTGCCGCCAAACCGCAAGTTTGTGGTACAAGTCAGTCTTGTCTTTTTTCACACACAGCAAACTCCAAACGACATAATCTCATGGTGAAGTAAAACACTTTGGGTTAACGTTTTTTTACGTCACATTGAATTTCGTTGCAGTTTTCCGTTTAAAAAAACTTTTATGTAAAGACAGATGAAAAGCATTTTCATGAGCGAATGGATGCATTGGCAAGTGTCTTTCCTGCGAGTGAAACACGAGCTGATCCTGCGAATAAAAATCGCATTTATGCAGCTAAAGGCCATTCCTGCTGAAATTGTACAGGTCTTGAATGTATAATGTCAACATATTTTTACATTTCCCTAGACGCCTAGACATGTGCAAAAACACCTGAAAATCAGAGTCTGTAAATTAGCAGAAAAATGTCTTCCGCCCTTACAAGAACTTTCAGGATTGTTTTGTAGCAAGAACATTATGTTTCTTAATGAACTCGTAGGCTGACTTTATTTACAGTAGATGCAAATAAAACATCAAATCAGCAAACGCAATGAACATTTGTTTAATTCAAGTGATTTGCAGCCCAACTAAGAAGTAAAAATAAGTGAAAAAATTCGCAATCTTCTACCTTCCGTGTTTGCAGAAAGTCTCAATTTTGTTTTAAAATTAGTTTTCTAGTCAGGGATGAGATCTCTGCCTTGCGCTACAAATTAGCTAAATAGAAACACAAAATATGACACTTTAATGCCACAAAATGATATCAAGGTCTTGATAGCAGTTTTTTCAAATAAAATCCTAGCTCTTCAGGCATCGCAAAGATATAATAGATATTTTTTTAAAATATATTTGTTTAAATAGTTTTAATAGTCTCATTTTGAGACTATAGCCCGCAGATATTTTTAATAGCTTCAGAACTCTGACAAAACACGTGTTCATGGTATCCAAAAAAACATTTCACGTTAGAAGGTAGAAAAAGGTAGAAGCAACTAATAAGTCCATCCCAAATCAATATTCTTACATCTTTCGTTTCGACTAAAAGAGCTAGGATACGAGCAAGGTTTTCATGATCTTAGTTGAGCTCTTGACTAGAATTACATTCAATATCACGTTATTTATCACTGGAACGTTGCCATTTCTTTGACGGAAAAGCTTTTTTATCGTCCCGGGTAATTGTTTAGTTGTTTGGACAAGCTACCCGTCTTTGGTTGCTACTTTCTGGTAACAACTATAATTTTCGTCTGCGTCTGCGTCAAACCACGAGCATTCGGTCAACACATGATGCAATGCCGCTTAACGCTGTCTCAAGTACGTCAACCGCAAGCCTTATGCGACATTCCTTTATTTACGATGTTATTCGACGTCGTTTCTAAGCAGGCGGGTCGGTCCGCAAACATAAGCAGCTGCCCATGGAACTAGTTTCTCCTGTTGTTTAAGTTTTTAGGTGATAAATCAGCAAATGCAATGCCAGCGAACAGCATGTGGTAGATTGGGTTAGATTTCCTGGAAGCAAATCAAATTTCCTCTTCAAAATCGCAGTCTCTAATATGCTGGCTGTAACGCACAACTTTGTCAGGATAATAACTGTGATTATGGGCATGATTTGGAGTGTGCATGTTTCATCACAGACGCAATTAATCTTTATGTGTCCTATCAACAAATGGTTTGATGAAAACTACACGTCATGAAATTAAGCAAAAATTTATATCCAAGCAACCAGAGAGGGCATCTATCAAAAATTGCATTTCAGTTACGAAATCAACTTCGAAATGAGTTTGGCTGAGATCTCACCCGTAATTTATTGCATTGTGCTAGAAGCTTAGAAATTTTGTTTGAAGGAAGTGTTCATTGACTGAATAGGGTAGTGGTAGAGAAAGTTCTCACGCTACTTGTTGACCAGATTTGAATGACAGTATTAAAATAATCCTAAAAATCTGCAAGTAATGCTGTCGGCTACTCGCCATCATGTCTACGTTGACTGGTCTACAAATTGGGGAACTCAGCTTTCAATGACAGCAAATGCTTTTGTTGCATTGCATTTTGCGGCATCGCTTCTGTAAAATCTGGCCTTTTTGCCCTTCGTTTAATATGTTTTTAACATCATAAGTAACCTTTCATTTAAAACGTTTTCAGTCTACAAAGGTTCCGGAAAAAGTGTTCACTTCCGACAAATGTTGATTGTTATGAAATCAGTTAACTTCAGGCATCTGTTCGAAAAAAAATTCCAACTGCCTTCATAGATTGCATAACGCATTCTAGGTAGCTATCCGTCGGCCGAGCTTCCGAGGGAGAGAGATCAGTTCAAATTATCGTATCCTGAGGCTACGGAGATAGCTTCGTTTATTTGTTCACTCGGGATGCGATCACTTCAAGCTTTTCCCCGTATCGGTAATAATGTTTTTCCGTTAATGGATAGAACATAACCACAAGCATTGAGCACATTAGCAAAAACAAGATACGAAAGAACAGCTGCTAAAAATGGTGAAGTTTACAGTGAGTTAAAGCTTCATGTAGTCAGACTGAAAGAAAGGGAGTTTCATACCGTTTCTGTCGCACAATTTGCTTTCTTGAGAAGTACGCAAAAATATAGGGGATTACATGCTTTTCCACAGAGAACAGCTGAAGATATGGTAACTCTTTCCTTTTTCCTTTCACAGATGTTAGCGAATGTTTGTTTGACGTTATTCGAGAAGTGCAAATTGTTTCAAAAGTTTTACATTGTACTGAGGTCAGATGAGAACCTGGCTGGAAACCGTTTGTTGCACCACTTGTAGATTTTTCCAAAGTGAAGGTAACAAAAATTAGGATTGTTTCGTTAGCTGTGAGGAAAGTACAATGCAGATAATAGAAGAAAGCAACCTGCTGGCTTCACACAAACAACGCTTTTCACATGATATACCCCGTCTGTGCATATTCAATGTTTTTGTGCATGAGGTAACCACACAAGTCGTTTTACATTTAAAACCTCATTTAGTTTCGCTTCCAGAATTACAGTAAAAGTTCAAACCAGTAGAACACACAATAGGTATAATTTTCAAGGCTTTGTTCCAAGAAACAGGATGAGTAGTGTTACGTGAAATCAATTTACTATTAATCACATTTGCGGATAGATTCACTTCTTCCGCTTTTGTGGAGACTAATTATTTTAATAAAGTAGATATGTATGTTTCCAAACTTGCTGTGGTCCACTTGCCTGAGCTAACGTCAGCTTTCTTTTCTATTTTTTGAACTTACTTGAATATCTTAAGAGCAACCAGATAAACTTCAAGGAAGGGAAGATATCGTGTTTGTAACTCGTAGAAATGATCACTAGATTTAAGCGTATTTAAATCTGCTTGACATCTCAGCAGAAATGTCCCGGGCCATTATAAGACAGACGTCTAACTATACGTATCTTGTGCAGTAATTCCTTCTTGCTTTGGAAGAGGAATATAGGCGCTTTATGCATTCACGTCGCAGGTACAAATTTTACTTGAAAAATTTTTGTGAATTTCATCCCCGTCTGTCCATTGCAAACCTTTTCGCATTTTGAAGTCAGTTTTGCACTCTTAGTTATATTCCATGAAGTCATATACCACTTTCGCCTCTTATTTGTTTGATCAAAACAGGCTCAAATCCAATTCATAATCGGCAAACATACATGTTAGAAACAATATATTTGTTTAGTGCAAAATTTGTATTCAGGTAGTGTTTTTGATGTACAGTACTTTACATTACACAGCTGATGAAGTCATCCTTTAACTTTTTCACAACCTTGCCATTTACCACTTGCATTGGTTGTTTTTACCAGTACAAAGCAAAAAATAGTTTTCTGGTATGCTTATGCAATCCGGATGATCTGTTGGCAATTTGCATTATATACACAGTAACCGCCACGGACCAAAGCTGATCTGACGTTGAAGAAATGAATAATAGTTCGGACCAGTGCAAGACCGTTAATTTTTCGAAAAACATCAACGCAACTTCCGTTTGTGACGAAAAAGCTGTGAACAGACTGCTCCAGACGGAGTGGATCGTTGCAGAAGCGTACAACGCTTTCGCAATCATCATTGTCGTTTGGATTACACTGAGCTTCCTTATTTACGGAGTTCGTACAGGAAAATGGCAAAAATCCAAGGTGTCGTTTCAGCGACCATCTAAATCCAGTGCAGTTTACACCACAGTTGTTATCGCGACCAACATCAACCTCGTTCATCTTTTACTCGGACCTGTTGCCTACAACGCAGGCTACAACGATCATTCATCTGGACTTTGTGAAATATTTCTTGATATATGGGGAGTAAGCTACATATTCACCGTCTTAGGCGTTTATAACTTCCTCTGGTTCAGGCAGAGAGCTATTTACCAACAGCACGCCGTGCGATCGGTACGCGGCAAGTACTGGACAGCTATTCATCGGACGAGCGCTGTAATTATCGCCACGGGGTACGGCGTTACAATATTTTCCTCAGCAATCCCGGAGAACTACGAGCGCAGTAAATACGGATGCAAACTCAAACCGTGGCAAGAGTTTACCACTTGGCCAATCTATTTCGGCAACGTTATGAAAGTTCTGGGCCAGGCGCTGTTGTTGTATTTATTTTTAAAACCGCTCTGTTCGCGTTTAAGCTCTTTTGGCGGGAAGCGAATAAGGAAATGTATGGTGCGATCGACTATTTATGCAAGTGTTGCCGTTACCAGCGATATTTTGACGACAATCATGTTTGTGTATGCCATTCCAGAAGGTTCGACTGCACATGTTGTTTTCACAACATACGACGTAAATATGCTTATCAACACGTTAGGCATTGCTTTTACTTTTGAAACGTGGAAAAAAATTCTTACATCCCCTTACGATTTCTGCTGCCGTAAAAAAATAGTGGAAAACAGTGCCCCTGCCGGAAATCTCCAAATTCGAAAAAGAAAAGTAACTGAGGCTGATTCTTGCCAGATTTCTGGCACTGCGAACAAAACAAATCTTGCTTTAGCGCAACCTAAACCGACTGCTTAATAAAAACAATGAGCATAACCATATTGTTGTTGTTACAGTCGACATACAGTGACACTTATAATTTTCGTTGTTTTTATACAGCTCCATCGATTTGTCATCCATCCAAACTTTCAGCCCCGCTTTCAGTCACCTTGGGGATGACATAAATTTCTATGTTGTGTTCCATGAACACATTCTGCCAAATACCTCTGTCTTGCGGCATTTCATATGTAAAAATGTGTTTTTAACATCTATCAGCGTGTGTAAGTGCTTCATTGCTATGTACGTTGTTACCAACAGGAGAAATATCGGTCAAACTTTATCTGGAGACGCTTTTCCGTACGAGCAAATGCTTCGCTTCTTCTGCTATTTCGTTAAACAGCAAGACGTTTGTAACCAATACGCAAAATCACCATGAGCGAGATGCAGAAGAGAAAAAACACGGGTTTTCTAAAAACTTCTTAATGATGGAAAGTTCCATTCACGTATGATGTTGCATAGCTTAGCAAAAACGAATCCCTCTTACATCGCTTTGCGTTCAATAGCTTGTTTTGGATAGTATTTCCGACGGTGGACTTTTCCTATCCCACGTAAAAAGTGTGGCTGGATAACATTGTTCTCACCTAATTTAACTTCACTGTTTGTGAGTCTTGATTGGTTTTCTAATTTTGTGCACTTAACGGAGATGACGTTGCTAAGTAGGCGAATTATATGCTCTGTAAACCAGGCCAGGAACTAAGGGGGGAAATAGGCAATTGCCCCCCGAATTTTTCAAAAACGTGCTTAGTTGTTAGATACAATAACAAGTTACAATAATGTTGACTCCCCAGAAAATATCAGCTGCATGCGGCCCTGCTGCAAACAAATAAGGTCTGAGACCTCAGACAAAGACTTCTTTGCTGTGCAGTGATTCCTTTCGATCGATACTGGACCCAAACACTTAATGTACCTTTGTTATACAGAAACAACTATTAACCTGCAATATTTTAGCAAATGACGACAGACAATGAAAGACACCTGCCTTTTATAAAATCAGCTCAGCATCCAGCATCCATATCATTTCGAAACAATGAAATGTACCACAGATGTTTTTGCAAAGCAACTGTGGTGCACGTGACTCATACACAGGAAAACAATTAGAAAACCTTTGTTCAAACACTTTTAGTTTAAAAAGTGTTTTTAATCATTTGCTAATAATCTTTCATCAAGTATGTAATTTTTCGTAAGCCATTTCTTTTTCAGAAGGAAGATACTGTGCACCTTCAGTTTAGTATTGCAAGGAAGCTATTTTTGTAATCACGGTGTTCAATTGATTCAATCATACAGCGAGGTTTTCAATTGATAAAATAATTGATATTTCCCAAGCTGGAGACTAGTTTCCAAGCATAGGCAACAACAATGAGGTTGAGGAGCATCGAAATTTCCTTGCAATCTCACATATTCTAGCAACAACAGTAGTCATGGTCACAGTAGACGGCCGTGGGAACCGCCCCCCGCACCCCCCGGCCGGGGGGGGGCC
>JGI24022J15233_10005992_pt1 | contig 13065 bp, 7 predicted proteins | sample Ectturendosymbi2_FD_15233 | JGI IMG/M metagenome (IMG submission 15233)
TTAGGGGAACCATACTGCCATGACGGCAGCCAGGGCCTCTGAGAGACGGCCCCCTAGCTGTAGGGCCTTTGTCGAAACTTGTATAACTTGTTTTCATAGTAATAAAATATCGATAAAACATTAACCGTGCTAAGGTTTACAAATACTGTAGATTAATTGGTATACTGGCGGCTGGCTTACACATCGCAACAAAAATCATTAGCTTCATGTTTTTGAATAAAGGGTATTCAACAAAATATCTTCCTAATATAAAGTAATAATCAAACCTTTTTACTATATTAGTATATATATCATGCTATCATGCTGTTAAACAACGTTCTCAAAAATATCACTTTTGGTCGGCATAGGCCAAGAAAAAATGTATTTCTTGTCCGGATTTTTGTGAAAAAGGAAGGAAGCGGGCACTTTCTATTTTTCAAGATGCGGTCGGCGTTTGAATTTTTTAAGGAATTCTGGTCCTATTCAAGCGTCGGAATTTTTGCGCATAGGTGAATTTCCATTCACAAAATCTTCGAAATTTGGCTTTCTCCATTTGCGCTGGAGAAATTCGTTGATGTGATGGTTTATATCGACGCAGAAATCTTTTCATTCATTTTTTAAAACAAAAAACTCAAAAAACAGGCGGCTTCGAGGCGTTGACGGGAAAAACACTTTCTACTTGGCCTTACTATGACCTGAATATTATTAATGACTCCGTTTATTCACATCACGTGTTACAGCTTTTGTGGCGTTAAATGTGTGCTTGGTGGCTAAGTGGTATTCTCACCTTTATTATAAATAGACCCAGTTTACAATTCCGACGTTGATAGTGCTAAAACTAATATGTTAGATTTCAATTAACCGCAAAATTGTACGTTGTTTTACAATAAATTGCTACACAGCGATCGAAAAATAAGCAGTTTCATGAATTGTATGCTTAATAAGTAACATCCTTCATCTTTACTCACTGGCAATGATCATGTTATTCTTGTGTGACTTGGTCTGTTAAATAAAGTGCTGTACTTCGCAAAATGAAAAACTGTCAAGTACAGTATGAAATAATGTGCACACAACCTACATTTTTAGATTTCAGTAACTTCTAAATGTTTTAGATTTTGAAAGGTACACAATGGTGGGCAACGTTTCCGCAGGAGAGCACTTTCTACACATTGAAAATGTGCAGGAAGAAGATGACGCGTTCTATGATTGTCAAATTGTCTACTATTTCGTCAAATCAAGAGCAGTCAAAGTGACGGTGCTAGGTAATGTTCCCTCATGTTTTGAAAGTTTCTTGCAATACACGTGGTATGCCCCTATTCATTACACATGTTTTCATAATTGAAAGAGTGTGCATTATTGCTACATATTTCGGTTTTCACGTGGAAAGAATGATGGAAAGAATTATATTTGGACCATGATAACCTCAAGGTGGACAATCTAGGTATTTTCAAAGTAAGCTTTCTTTGTCCTGCGTAAAGCTGGACGGAAATACGAATTGCTTTATTCTTAACTGACAATAAAATAGATCAGATGCAGCCGGACCTCCCAACCTTTCATGAACAACTGCGCGGATGTACTTGCAGTATCGAGAACATCAGATTACAAGTATGTTTCGCCTAACGACTTCATATCTGATGATTTGACAAGTCTAAAACGTGCAAACCTTTCGGCAGCCGACTGTCTGTTTTTCTAACTGTGCTTGTTTTATTTCCAGGTGTTATTTTCTAACACCTGTCAATCACTAATAAACGGGGTTGGTTGACTAGAGATGACTGCCATAGTCTTTCACCAATCCTATGTATACACAGTGACAATCGCTGTTAACACTGATAAATTCTTATTGTAATATCTACTGACAATTGGTTACTTTTTTGCATGATGTTTTTTTGTATTATTTCTATTTATTGGCTGAGTCCTATGAAACATTAAATCAATCAAATCAAGGTCACCATCCAACCACGTAGAACGTAATGCAGTGTCTCCAATGGGCAAACTCGCATGAGAAACACTGCGACCAAACCCAATGACAGAGCAACCAAATACCGAACATGCAAAGATATCAAGGTAAATGCCAGTAGCAAGACAAGCTAAAGTTATGATAACATGAAGGCGTGTTTTTTTTCTTTACCTACACTTACAGAAATCTATTGGCCATCACAACTTGCACAGATCTTACGGGCAAGCATGCTGTTTAAACGCATTTCGGAGATACCGCAAGAGTAACGCGGCATCATACTGACAACGATCGGTCACATGTGTAGTTTAACTGCGTTGAAAGCCAATTCCGCGTCCTATGTGAAGAACCTTCTCGGCGTCAACCACAACCGATCAATTTCAACCAACTTGGATCGTCGCTGGCCGTTATGCACCTTCAAGGAGATTGTTTTTCAATATTTGCATCTTTTTTATATTGCTGCGAAACGCAAACCGTATGACTACGGCAGAGTTGCAAATGGGCCTCATTGTGAAGCCCAAACCCGACCCGAGCCCGAAATTTATTTTTGAAGTTCAGTGTAGGCCCGAAAGCTATATTTACGAGTTAGTCAAGATATGCACAACATCCGGGTGTTAGTGGCGTAGCAAAGTAGACATGACTTAATAATTCACATTTAATCATTTTTATTGAAGATTTAATCAACTCCATTGCTTAAGAGGAACCGGCGACAAAAGTGTCCGTCGTTGCGAAGACATTTTGTATGCAGGCCCGAAATTGACCCGATAATTTTTGACAAACTTCCTGCTCAGAAACCGTGGGTGGTCCACTACCCAGGGGCTTGTTTTTTTATTGATTTCACATACTTAGAAAAATCTTAGAAACCTGTGCTTCCATGACTTTTCCTGATTTTCAGGGATAAATCGACTGGTGCCAGAGTTATTTTACAAAAATCTCCCTGAAAGCCTTTATATAGGATTAGAGATCGACCGATACATCGGCCGCTTTTTGGGTTTTACCGATATCGGCATCAGTAGTTGTTGACAAAACGCTGTTATATTCCTCAAGCATCCAGACAACTTGCGCAAGAAAGCACGAGCTTGGTCTGGAAATAACGGATGTCACGTCTCCCAGGAAGACGTATGCAAATTATGGGTAGCATTATTTATACCCTATTTTTACTGACGCGTGTGGCAAAATAAGGTTTCCTGAGTAGTGTTAATCCAGGCCCTACTTACAACTCGGGCCCACGGTCTTTACATATTGTTTGTTTTTCAAATACCACCCAAATTGAAATGGATGTTCTGCAGTACCACCAGATGGGCCTTACATTGATGGATTGAACGAAATTGACATGACTTTTGAAGTTGTTGCTGATCGCCAGGCTACAGTGACATGTCTAGCGTACAATGGGAAACCTCCGGCCTCACTTAAATGGTACAAAGGTAAGTTTTTCCCTTCCTTCTGTGGTTGACAGGGTACTTGTACAGTTGGCCATCATATTATTTGCCGCTAGATGTTGCCGAAAGGGCTGTTGACAAATGCTGTTAAGACTTGAAAATAAAACACGAATAAGTGGATATTCTTGCTATGACTGTTTATTGAATTGAAAGTTGTATCCCGATTTGTTCCCCTTACAAGCACTGCAAGTTTGTCAAATATATAATTTTTGTAGGTTAGCAGCCCTTAGTGCAACTTCGTGAACAGTGGTTTCTGCTAGTTTCGCCAAGATCTTTTAGACATGTTGTAAATATACGATCCATTATAGACGGTAAGTAACCGAACTTTCTGCGCAAGAGGCGCAAACCTTTCTGTACTTCGGAAGCTATCCGCAAAACTTCTCACATGCTTTTCCTAAAACTTAAATACAGTAATTGAGAGGAACATGTATACTGCAGAAAACTGGAATGTATCCCTAGTTTTTTTCCACATCATTTCTACCGTTCAGATGTAGTTAATTAAAAACTTCTATTGGGTCTGGCCCGTACTTTTTTGTTTCAACAGAGGGAGTTATCGTCAATGACGGAGTGACTGTCACAGTGTCACAAGACAGCGGAACGTTCTTTAAGACATTGTATAACTCTAGTGCCACCTTGCGTTTCACTCCGACGCGAAATGACATCGGCGTTCGGTTTACTTGCCAGATGTCTGGTGACTCGCTGAAACGAAATCACTACCAAAGTTTTCGTCTCAAGTTTTTAGGTTCGTGTGTTAGTATAATAATTTAAGCCAGTGCTTCATAACCGGGTGAATGGTTCACCCCAGGGTGAATGAAATTTTTGCAAAGGTGAATGAAAGAGCAGGGGTGAATGATTTTGTTGTTGCTAACTTTTTGCACCCTCTGGTTCTTGTTTTCTTTACCCAACACATATCAGCAAACATGAATAAATGGCGAACTTCAAGTGTTCTAACTTCACGTCTAAAGGAGTCAGCAACTTACCACCTTAGGTAAACCGTACTATGATGCAATTAACTATCTCTATGACATAATAGGGTAGATTTTACCGAGTGATACCATGTTTTTTTCACTTGAGTGATAGAATCTCTGCTCTGTATGAGCGTTCTGTATTCCTGCGAAGGTTATGTTGTAGAATCGCAGTACTTTCGAAAGTTTCCTTCACCTCGGGTGAAAACAAGACACGTAAACACTGATGACTGATCAGAGTAGCCTTACCAGTTGAAGTACAGGAGTAGCCTCTGTGATATTTGTTTGTTACCACTTTGGTACTGATTCCAACATCTAATACGCATTTATATCTCAGATAATACATACCTAGAGAAGGTCTGAGAAATACGCACAAAATGTTTTGATGAAAGTAAATGTAAACCTATAGACGAAATCAATCATGAACCGCCAGCTTCATCAGCTTCGCAGATTAAAAGCATTGCAACAACTGGTGCTCATGACTACCACGCACATGTTACAGGATTTTCGTATTTAGTCGAGCTCATGGCCGTCCAAAGCGGGCAGGGGGTTTTGGACCTCTAAATATTAAAATCTGATATTTACCTATTCATTTTTTGTAGAAAAATGTTTTTCTGTTAGTTTTCAGTTGGTAAAACGGAATTTCACCAAGATTGGTCCCCCTGGAAAAATGCTTTTGGTCATCAGAAAAATCCACTATTGCTTACCCCTTGAAAAATCCTTCCAACGCCCATGGGCGACCTGAAAACTAAAACGCGACATGCACTGAAAAACATTGACTCGTTACTGAGGGTGGCGTTGGAGGAACCATTTGCAGTTTGAAAAGTTGATCATTAAAGTTCGGAAGGAGTGCTTTAGTTAGTAAACGGATTTCTGTGTCGTCCCTTGTTAAAATGCATCGTGTGGCTACATTTGTTGCTTTCGTAACTTCGCATTTCTTGACAGTTGATGCGGAATCAGCTGTCTTTGAATGAGTTACTTAGCTCAAGCAGATCTTCTACAAATTAAAACTCAGCAATAACATTGCATACACAGTAGTTAGGTTATTACTGTCACATGGGACATGATTCGCAGTGGGGTGAATGGTAATGCAGCAATCGATGGCAGGGGTAAACGAAACCGAAAAAGGTTAAGAAGCACTGATCTAAGCTATGTTTGTGGGCGTTATAATTGTATTTTTTGGTGGATGGTGTCAAACTTCGGTTTTCAAATTGTTTCATAGACTGGTTTTTCTCTTTCTTTTAGGAAACCATTGATATCATGCTGAAACGAATAAGGTCCCAACGGACCCCAATGTTTCAATATTTAAAGAATGGCTTCGAGAAATTAAACAAATACCTGTCAAATGGGACTTACCAAAAGTAACAATTAATTAGCACAATTGTATATGTTGTAGCTGAATAACACGATTTAATAAAGATGACACTGGTTGTAACTCGAACCTTCACTTCACAACAAGTTGCATCGAAACTGAGGAATTTTTATCTTTACCAGACGAGTGCGTTGTTCTAATTATTGCTTCGTTTTCAACTTCTCGTCCTCACCGTCTTGATATTTATCAAGCTGTTGCGTGTGGCGCATGGTGTTTCGCAACTCAGCGGAGTGAGCAGGAAGGCTGTATAATCGTATCAAACAATAATATCAATTTGCTTTAGAGCTTCCGTCGGTCAGTGTTGTTCTTCCACAGTCTATACAAGAAGGGCATGCGATGATGATAGCATGCCGTGCGGCTCACACCCATCCTCCAGTTATGTCCTACAGGTAGGCGCTGTTGCTTGTTTTTATTATACTTCATCCAATAATTTTCTATAATACGAAACTCACAGTCGACTGTCACACAATCAACCTCCCTGGACCTTCGTCGTCAATCGCATGACATGCTACAGCACATTGTCAACTGTTGTTTAGATCATAAATAATGCCTGGTTGGGGACAGACGAGTAGCTCGACGTTTTTCTGAAGGCGAAAATTCCTTGACGTTTTGGAATTTATTATCAGGAGATAGGTTCGTATCAGGGTAAGCTAAGCATGCTGGTCCGATGTAGGATCCACAGCTTGATGTTGAATAAGGAAAAGTGTTACTTGAACAAATAGGAACACAGCAAAGCGTCTTTTGTCATTTGCTGTCATCTGTCTTCTGCAAAACAAACAGGCTTCATATGTTTTTGAATAGTTTTTTTCACATTTATGACTCAGCGTTATCGAGCGTTGTGCGAGATATATCGCTACAGTGAAGATAAATGCAGATAGGTTGGAAAATTGCTCAAGACTTCTGTAAGGTTTCACTGAGAAATTGGTGTGATGATCAGTATATGTAGCCCTTTTCCGCCGGGTAAAAATTTGTTTGTACTTGGAAGAAATCACTTTCAAAATTGTTTTTCACAAAAAATCCTATGAAACAAATTGTTTTCACAAAGGAATTGTTTTTTGACAAATTTTTGTAAAAAAAGATTAATGTCATTGACAAATTCTTTGAAACAGAAGAAATTTCATGACAAAGTTCTGTTTTCGTTACGGAGCCCAACTCCGCCAACAAAAATATTTCGTTTAGACATGAAAATTCTTCACGAATTTTTCTTAATTCATGTTTTTAATATGTTTTTTTTTAGTTTTGAAGAACTGTGAATTGAAATAATTTATTTCGAAAATAAATTATTTTTTCATGAAAAAATGTTCATTTTGAAAAATTAAGCTTGCCCACAACCATACCAATTAACTTCGAAGCACCTTCACGTAGTTGTTTAAGCAGGATACCCAGTGCGGATACACAGCTTTGCTTGTAGAAAATTTCCGATGTGGAATACGCGAGTTCAAATGCTCTTTTTATGTGTCAAAGTGAGAATAACTGAAGGTATTGGGATGAAAGTTATCTAGGGATTGTCAAAAAGAAGGAGATACATTGCTGAGTTGTTAAATCAAAACGCTTGCTTTCATTGGAATAATAATTACTTGCCCGCAGTGCTGTAGCTCAGCGGTTCCCAAAGTATGGGTCGCGAAGGGTCGAAAAATGGGTCGCGCCAAGATGATTCAAATCTGTCAAAGCGAACTTTTTTCTTTTCACTTTGCCAGTTCTTTCAATTCCGTCGTAGACTGAATTATTGCATCATACACATTTCATTTGGCTTCGTCTTAGTAAAACTGTATTATTGCATCATAAGTGGTTTTCCGAGAATTTTAATGCAGCGCAGCTACGAGTCGTAAGTAGTTGCTAAGTTAAGATTCGTTGATTACGGAAGTATCTTAAAGCCGAATAGTTCAGTAAATAGGTCAGTAGAGTATCAGGGTTGATAGTAAGTAGTAGTAGAGTAGTTTGAAACATTTTCGCTTCCTAAGCACGTAAAAAACATTTTTCGATGTTTTAGGCTTGGGTCGTGAGATGTTCATTAAACTCAGATTTGGGTCGCGCTTTAAAAATGTTTGGGAACCACTGCTGTGGCTGAAAGTCAAACACACTGAAGGATATATAATTCTACAAGCACTAAATTTCGTCAGGTTGGAGTCGGACATGTGAAAAACATTTTGCACAAAATGTCCTGAAGTAAATGCAGCGTAAAATGTATGCACTGAAGAGCAAAATAGACTAATAAAAGTTGATGAGAAACGCTTGTGACCAATACTGCGAAATCAGATGGCGTTTGTAAACCATTTAATGTTGCTCCAATGACAACATTCATTTTTGCTTCGAACGCACGTTGTTTGAGGAATGGAACTGGTGCACTAATGCGGAACAGGATGCGAAATCCCAGGATGTGAAAAGTAAATTATTTTGTACTGAATTTGACTGGCCGACGAAAATACAGTATTGAAATTGAAGACACGTGTTGTTGTCTCTTGTAGCTTCTTGCTTACCTTTCGTTCTTTTGCACTTGGCTTCAAAGACCCTATGTAGGCTTTGTCACTATTGACGATCATTATGCGGTCATGTGAGGCGACGATACTTTGCTGCATCAAATACTGTGTTTAGGTGGTTCGTGGATGGACACATTCAACCTGATGAAGTTCGTCGCACCTTTGTTACCAGTCGTGTGGAACGCACCTGGCACAAAAAAAGGGTTGGTTGCCAAGGGAGAAACAGGGTCGGGTATTCTCCGATCAGTGTTGACGTACTCAATGTTTTGTGTAAGTTGAAATAGGTCAGGCAAAGCAAGAATTAGTCACAATAGATAACTACGATAGTTAGATTGGTGTTCTACTTGCTTGTCTCACGCCATTCGTCGTTTATCAATGCGCCCAACGTCTTTCCCGCCCTTTTTCGTTTGTCATGATATGGCACGGAGCTGTTGATTGTGAAGCAAGATACGTGTGTAACTGCCATCGAACTTCAGCCTTGCATTACAAGCAACCTAATTTCCTAATAACTTGCTCTTATTTGAATTTGTCACAGCGCTTTACCGTGTACGTGGTGCGCCGCGTGCTGCAGACCGCCATTCATTGCATCTGCTTGTATTTCCTTTTTTTTACATATATTAAATGAGGTCGGGTTTTTCACTTAGCAACAATGGCAAAACTGTTAGCAAACACACTTGAATTTCCGAAATACTGGCAAGTAAAGTGGTCACAGTTTGCAAGTTGCACAGTGAACTCTGATAGGAAGGTACTCGACTCATGCAAACTGGCGTAATTCTGGTCCGCTTTAGAACACAATGCAATACGTTGCGAACTAGCTTTATTAGAACTTTTACTTGGGAGATGCCTTTGCTTGTAAAGCTACCAAAGGCAAGAAATTTTCAACAGTTTCAGCAAGACAGCATTTACCATTCTAGCGGTGTATGAGCCCAATGGCAGTCACTGCCGTTGGAAGCGCTACAGGCACGCAGCCACAAGGAGCCAATTCTGCAAATTCAAAGAGCTAATACTGATACGTCCAGGTGTATATCAACTTTCACTGTTAAATAGTACGCTAGATGACACGACTTTTCAACGTCACCTTAGTGGCTATTTTATATTATGCAATTCTATAATCAAGTTTCATTTTTACGCGCTAGTTACGAGTTTTTTCACCACACTAGCAATTTCCCAGCAGCTGAAAGCATTTTCTCATATAGTGCATATAGTTACGTATTCAAGTAAGTACTCTCTGACAGGGGGGTAAGCAAGGAATCGATTTGCAATTTTTGACAAATAGGAAATCGATTTCTCGTAATACTGAGCATTATCAATTTCTCGTAATACTGAGCACCTAAAAGCTTATTGAAATTGAATAAGAAAGTATTTGTTCCATTTAAGATTTGCAGCAAACCGAATTGGATTGCTATGCTGATACGCCAAAATTTTACTCTCATGCGTTTGTACTACTTCAAATGTAGATGTTGAATAACCAACGCATACGCTTTTTCATGCGCAGATGCTCCTATTTTGCTCTCCAGCTCACCGGTGCAAGTGGTAAACTGCGGTGATGACGTCACAATGTGGTGCTTGTGGGAGTCGAATCCAGACCCGGTGGTTGTTTGGGTCAAAAACAGCAACAACAGTGTGGTCGGAAAAGGCAGCAACATTACTTTGCATGGTGTCAGCCAGAGTGACCATGGATTGTTTCAATGCATCGCAGTATCCGGCGAAGTAGGTTACGTGGTTTACATTAGAATGACTGTTTATACACTGATAAAAATTGTGCAGAAATAATCAGGGGTGTAGTAGTGTGGGAACGCATGTGAGTGGCGTTCCCACACCCTTTTTGCATTAATATCGTCACTTGAAGTTTCAGATTACATTAAAACATGGCTGCGATCTCACAGATGTGCTAGCGACACGCAGATTCGCACTGCTGGTCAAAAGTCTATGATAAAAGAGGAACAACCAGTGTGGAAATTTTCGTAGGCGAATGCTCACTTTATTCGAACTATTTGGTGCAGTCTTCCTTGCTATTCGGTGTGGGAACGCCGTTCCCACACCTCTTTTGTAAGCACTACATCCCTCTGGAAATAATCTATTCTTTTTCATGGAATGCTTGTTGCCGTAGTTACTTAAATCACGTTAGGTCGGACGTTGTATAGTACATCGAACCTCCGCTGATCATCGCCATCAGTTAAGTTCCGTTGGGATGGAAATCCGGTTGATCTATGATTCCAATTTTTGAAGTGAGTTGGAAGAGCATTTTGGGTTGTTATTTCGGTAAAAACGCGAAGCATGTGTAGTCGATGCAACTTCCCAGGAAGCCAGTAGCTTTCTCAGTCTTTGAGGATTATATCCAAAGTGCCTTCGGCTCTATCCTGCCTACTTTATGGCGTCACTTTTAGGATTTAAATGCGCACAGTGTCCACTAAAGAGAAATCTTAGCAGCGCCGTTTCAACATTGACTGATTTGTAGGCTTTTCCATTGACTTTAGTTCCGCACTGACTTAATTTGCAGGCTTGTCCATGGGAAACTTTTATCTAACCCATGGCAACTTGTGACTGTCCCATTCTATGGGATTCCCACGAACTAGTAATCCGAAGAACACTATATCCAAGGGTGTAGCACCAAGCCCGTGGCCAGGTTTTGAGGGGCAAAATACATCTTTAGGGGGGCACGATTTTTGTTTATATTCTATTTTTAAAACAAATTTTTCAGGGAACTAGAAAATTTGGGGGGGCACTGCCCACGAATGCCCCCCGTGGTTATGGGCCTGTGTAGCACTAAAAAGAGATGTGTGGGAACGCACCCAAAAACTTGACCATATCAGTAATTACACAACTATGCTAAGATGCTACGCAAGAGATAGCTTGTCATTTGTTGATTTATGCGATGTCTGGAGCTACACACAGCGAATCTGAGTAAAAATACACATCTTCAAGTTAGGTTACTATGAAAAAAGTGTTTCCCACAAGTTCCCACCCCACTGCACCTCTGGCTATATATGAGCATGTGTAATGTCAAGCTTCTGCAGAGTGGCTAAAACACCCCAAAATTACTACTTACGCGATTCAATGAAACATTCTGGTAACTCTTTTTCTAGTAGTCGTCTTAAAAAGGCACAAACTTTTTTATGGGCTTCGGACTTCGCAACACTCCCCCATGGCACTGAACCTCCACATTTAATACTTACTGTGCTGTGATAATAATGGTGTTCAACTTTTTATAACGGTAAGAAATTTATTGAGAAAAATTAATAACGGTGAAGTATTCAAGCCCACTGTCTCATACCCATGGGCAAATCTGTTAATCCACCTCAATGGAAATACAACTCCTCATTAGGCGACTCCTCATTAGGCGCAAAACCAGGGCTGGACTCCTTAGTTGTGTATGTTCGCAAGGAGTAAGCATAGACTGCGTGGCGTTTAGGACAAATCAACACCAAACGATCGGAAAGAAATATCTTAGGATTTTTAAGCCAAAACGCTTGAGGAGTGATCTCATCTTCTGAAGTGCGTGATAATACGCACTTCCCGAAACTGCGTAAATGCTTCTATTTGTAAAGTGAACACGAAAATACGGGAAAAAGTAAATCAGAGACTGGAGCATACGGAATGAAATCCCCCAACCGCCTGAGCTCTCAGCAACTGTAAACAACATACAGAAAAGCACAACACAAGAGAAAATCTTGTTGCGAACTGTTTAAGTTCCGCTAAAAATCTTTGAGGTCACGATTTTAGAAACTGCCTGGAATAACTGCTTTGACCTCCATTACTTGGTGAATCTCTCTGTTAGCGTTCATGAAGGAATTGGCGGTGTATGGGAGTTCAACGAAAATTTTTATTCCTCTGTTCTTGACGTTTGACAACACTTGCGAAAAATATTGCTTTTTACGCAATTTGCTCAACACTGCTTGTTGAATGGTCCGGGTTTTGTCTTCTAACCTCACATTGGTGCAATTGAAAACAATTTCGACATTCTGTCTTTGCATGCTTCAGCAGCCTTTCAGTTTGGAGCTGTAGTTGATTACTTGTTATAATTGTGTCACACATTTGTAAACCGCAAGCAATTGGAAAAATTTTGGGAGTATGAAAACTCAAATTCCTTTAAAATTTTGTCACACTTGAAAAATGCAACTGAATCAAGTTGCGTTGTGTTCAAATGACAAGCGGATGTAACATGTTATTAACAATCGACAGATTTACGTAACTGCTGTGGCTGCGTAATACCACATTTTCTGCCATTCCGTTTGAAGAACAAAAATGCATTACTATACATACAAAATTTTGCCTAGGAAGTCTTATGCTACTGAAGCACCTGACTTGCTGCAGTTGCGGGTTGAGTGGTGTCATGCATGTTGTTGCGGCAGCTAGCCTGGAGGAGCTAGTCCGCGAAAAATTAGAGCAACGCGCGCCTGACGAACTTTTGCCTGAACCTGACCCTTACGAACTCCGTGCACCACGGTCCACAGGGCTGTAGTCTCTTATTTCCTACAGCAACGCAAACGGATGGCAATCAATCAGGGCAAACTTTGTTGTCACAAAATCCAACAGGCGTCAAACTTCAACGGCGATTGATCGTCAAACACGGTTTCTGAAATAGAACAGAAACAACTAAGCGATTCTACCAAACGCAGCAACAGTGAACTATCAGATCGCACTATCGATTAACTCAGCGTGGCAAGACAATTAATCCTTTTCAATCCTTTAAAAAATCCTTGAAATGACTTAAGTCAGTTCGGCAATTAACTATGAAAGGGAGTTTGCTGCCACTATTCTCAGGTAAATCTACGGCTACGCGAACTAAAGGCACAGCGATAAACTTGCGCTGGATTCACTGTGAGCTACAGACGTTCAAGAGAAATAAGAATAAACATATATTACATACCAATTGGTG
>JGI24022J15233_10005998_pt1 | contig 13061 bp, 7 predicted proteins | sample Ectturendosymbi2_FD_15233 | JGI IMG/M metagenome (IMG submission 15233)
AAGAGAAACGCATTGGATACATGCAGAAAGACTGATCTGGCTAGGAGATTGTTGCTGCAAACAAAGCAATTATTCCGAGGCTCTGGAATACTACAAGCGGGCAATATACTTGTTAAGAATCGTAAAGATCGCCGATATTCCGGCAGAAAACGAACCGTTTCTACGAATAAAAATTGGTGTTTGTTTTTATAGACTTTCCCTTTACTTCAGTGCAAAGCCCTGTTTCGAAACTTCAATACGAATGTTGAAGAATATAAACAAAACAAGCACTTGCGAATATATCGCAAACGCAAATGTTTGGATTGGAGCTTGTTATTACTATCTTGGCGATATGGAAGCAGCTTTGGATCATTACAGCGAAACTGTACTTGATCAAATCAAAACATCCCAGGATGTTGAAAAACGTTCAAATTCAAAGTTGTTGTTTCAGCTCATGGGGGATTGTTTCAGGAAGATGAAAGATTTTGCTGCAGCTGAAGCATGTTATGAAAATCCAAAGACTGTATTTGAAATAATGCGATGGTGCCGATGAAGCTTACCAGTTCCTGACTCGATTTTGCCATTAACGTTTACATCTGCGCAAGCGTATCTAAGCGAACTTAATTGTGTATTCACGGTAGTTTTTCAGGTTATAGCCGTGAGGTTTATGACATTGATGATGGAATACCACGAGCGCAACTAGCAACTTACAGAAACGCAAGAGTGAAAACAGCTTTAATTAGCAGTATGGTCAACCGCTCAATCTTTGTGGATGCCAAACTCTAGAATGACAGACTATTTTAAACCTTTGTGGTTCTTTGAAGGTAAAGCGTTTTGAGATACAGTTTTCATCCAATAAAAGGTACATATTTGTGACTCCAAACGTTGCAACTGGACGTGAAATTTCGCGCGCGCAAGCTGTTACGCAAGCATCCAAAATAGGACAAGATACAACGGAAAAAAGTATGCTCACGTTCCTTGTTATAGTCAATTTCCCGGTGGCATTGTTCTTTTTTCGTATCCAAAGCAATTACGAAGATCATACTCTAATATTTGTATGAAACTGTTTCAGGGATTTTTTCGCTTTTCACAACCTTTTGATGTATCTGAATTTAACGTTTGAAATCAAACAATATGCAGAATCTACTGATTTACAAGCAAAAGGAAGACTAAAACTTCATAATAACGACTTCACAAATCATTTAAAATATATATGGACCTAATAACCCTACCCCATGCAAATGATACGCCTCTACTTGAAGCCAACTGATAAACGCTTTAGACTTTGTATCTGGGTGATTTTAATTTGGTACAAGGAAACGGATGATCACAAGATTGTGTTTTGTCAACACCCTCATCAAGCAACCCTGATTATTGGCATCAAAATTTAGTTAACGACGAAATTGTCCATTGTCAATTGAAAACATTCTGTCCCCATGTGACCCCTGCTGATGCTATACTGCATCGCGAAAGGAGAATGCCGAGTATCCGGTTCCAGCAATTTCCATGCGACGCAGACGAGAAGGCTGGCCCACGCGTTCAAATGTAACAAATCTTCCATTGAAATTTCGCAAAGTGGCTGAGCCACTCAGTTGATGTAATGGGTGCCTTTTGAAAATTTCTTGTGTGATAGTTCCTGCCAGACTACGACGATAAGTTTTTTTGCTACTGCATCAAAAATCACATCGTGATGCAAACTAAGGTGTGAAGCAGCTAGATTGGACAGCGGTGTACTGCTCCAGCATTAACGTGGATGCAACAGAACTCTGCAGGAAGTGCACCAAACTTCAAATATTACGATGTGCGCCTTGCCATTTGATTATCCTTGTCCCAAAACCACACTCAGATGAAATACTTCGTCATATTTATTGCAAAACGGGTCCGTTTTTGTGCAGCATTGAGCTGCATGCAGAAGCTCTGTCGTATTTTAAAAAATCAGAAGAAATCTCAGCGGCCGGTGAAAAAGGAGAAGTGTATTGGCTAAAAGCACAAAGACTGATCTGGATTGGTGATTCTTCTGAGGCTGTAGAATCCTACAAGTGGGCAATGTGTTTGTCCAGCAACGAAAATGTGATCGATGGCCCGGCAGAAAGCGAAGAATATGAACGGGCTTTGAAGTTTTATGAAAACGCCCTTGCTATTAGGTTATCTTTGTCGCAAAAACCACAGTCAGATCAAATAATTGGTCATATTCATTACAAAATGGGAGCGTGTTTGTACAGAATTGGACGGTACGCAAAAGCAATATGGCACTTTGTAAAATCAGAAGCAAATTTAGTGACAAGTAGCGAAATACCAACCAAAGTTACATTCTCTGAAACGCTGATCTGGATCTGTGATTGTTACTGTAAACAAGGCAATTATTCTAAGTCATTGAATTTCTGCAAGGAGGCAATTTCTTCTACAAACATTAAATAAAACATCAGCTCTCGTCTTGAATCCTTACCATTTCTGTTTATGAAACGTGGTGTTTGTTGTTACAGGCTTTGTTGCTTTTTTGTTGCGAAGCAGCACCTCGAAGTGACAGCAAAATATTTAAGAAATATGGACACGACGAAAGCTCAAAAATATGTATTGAATACAAAAGTTTGGATTGGATCTTGTTATTTTCACCTTGGTTATTTCGATTCAGCATTGAAATGTTTCACCGAAGCCGTTGTTGAAAAGTACGAAACATTGCAGAGTTTGGATAACGATCCAAATTCAAAGTTATATTATCAGCTTATGGGTGATTGTTGTCTGAAAATGGAAAATTTTGCTGCAGCTAGGGAATGTTTCGACAATCCAAAGGTTGTTTTCGAAATAATTCAATCATGCCGAGAAAGTGCTCAAACTTCTAATCCGATTGTTCCTACACTGTATTCCGAGAAATGTTCAAAATCAAAATTTCAGCTAGATTGCTTTTGGTGGAAGATGTCTCAAAGCTTGGTCAAAGAAACGTCAAAACCTGGGCCTGGGTATGCAGATGTGTCTAGTGGGCTCAAGTGCAAAGATGCTTTTATTTTACTTCAAGAAACGGGTATCAAGACTAGTGATCTGTGTCAAAAGGTTACTGATGATCTGCTCAAGACGATGTGGTTTATTACAGCTGTGCTGATTATTGCTAATACTTGCTATTATGAGCTGCAAGGTGAAGATACGTTTATTCCTTTATCGTCACATCTCCGACTCTCAGCTTGTCAAACAGTGAGATTCGACTTCGAAACAGGCGCTCTAAGCATGTGAGTAAAATTTATCAATGCTTAAGCTGGCATCATAATAACCCGGTTTTCTTCTCTTCGTGTCTACCAACTTGTTCTTGGAAAATTACAATTATTTAGAATTTTCCTGCTCACTACGCATCTTCTCTGTGATATTTTTGGGAAATGAGTTAACGGCATCCTTGAAACATGTACAGGAGGCATGTAATTTACTGTGATAAAGCTTCGTTTTCGTCCATTACTGTTTGTCAATGATCTCAACTGGAGACGTCTTCACTTACAAATCTTTCATACCTATTTTGTTGCGATGACCAATTGCTAGCTTTAAATCGTTTACACAGTTTGTTTCATAAAATATTGTAATTTTTATTTGCATAAACATTACAACATTTAGAAGGTAATGATGATTTATGAAATAACTACAGCAAAAGTTTGTTTGTAGCCAAATTGCTTTGTCAGTCATAGTCGCCCAAATTGTATTCAAATAGTAAGCAGGATCGGTTGATCCACTAGAAGTGGAGAGAAAATGTTTTTGCTGAAAATATATCCAATTTGTTTTTTAAAAACTGATGATGGAAACACTTTTAAAAAATGCGAAAATATTTTGAAATATGTGGAGCTGCTGCTATGGAGTACGTTCCATTCAGTAACACAATATCTACGAAGAATACGAGAACACTAATTTAAAGATTTTGTTTGGCAGTCAGAGGTTTGCTCTTCTGCAGTCCGTACATATTTTTGAGATATTGCAACGAAAAAAGTGTTTGAATGTCACAACAATTATTTCTGAAAGATAAATAATTGTTGTGTGCTTGCTTTGGAATTTCACGACTCGTGACATAGCCAGCCCAAGCCCAAAATTTTTGGGCCAAAAATTTGGGCAGGGGCAAGTGTTTGACTAAGACGAGCAACAGTATTTTTGTTTGGGACACGGATTCTCAAAGCACAAAATGACTAGATTTGCTAAAAATTTGGGTTGGGTGAGCATGGCCCCCTGTCCCCCCTGGCTACGTCTATGGCCACGAATGGTCTATGGCGACTTGTGCGTCATAATTGCTTACTCTGCTCTCTAGGCCATGCGGATAATTTCTTAACGAATGCTAAATGCTCCAAATGCTCCAGCAAGCTTGAAGCTTTACTTGAAAGACTGCATTGAGTTCTTCTCATATATTCGAAACAATCCTAATAAATTCACTGGTGCGAACTCTATCCAACTGTACCACTTGCGCGGTTTTGAGAATGGCTGTCAGTCAAAAAAGGAAAGGGACGTTTCATTCGAACCACAGCACTGCAGTCGGAATTATTTTTTGCCTTTTCAGTTCTGGAATATTATTTGTCACTTCCATCGACCAGCAGCGTTTCAAAGTTTAGTAATAACTCACGTTATGACTGGTTCGGCCACGTCGACAGAGCATTGATTACGTTGGCAGAACTTACAGCAAATTCCTATTTAATTCCATGTTTCGCATCCTATTTAATTCCATGTTTTCTTCATTAAGTTCTTATTTAGCTCATTCGTATTTCTCGTGTTTCTTTATTTTCGAATCACTAGCATCAACTTTCGCATTGAAAGTTTAATTCGTAGCAGCGCAAGCATTATTTTCCTTAATGATCCCTTGAAGTTGAACGGTGCACGTTGCTGTAAAGTGAGGAAAATTTTTGACTCAGTGATGCTACCTCCGAAGCTCCAGAACACAAGATTTGCTGAAACATCAAAATCGACTTTTTGTTGTTGCACCAACGAGTAAAATGAACTCGCTGATATCACGGAAATACACATTTGCACTGAAGCAATAGGAAAATCAAGTACATGTTTTTGGCTTGGCTACCAAAGGTACAAAAAGGCGATATCTAAAAATATGTTAGGTATCTCATGTCTTTGCTTGCAGCATTTTCAACAGGAATTTAAGGAGGTAAAAAGGTCATTGGCTTTATAAAACCCATTGGTTGCATCACAAATATCACGTTTCCAATATCTTCATGTGTGGCAAACTGCATCTTCATTTCCACACGATATTTTTTAAACTAGCTTGTAAGTCAACCACAACGCACTTTCAGAAACTTTATTTAAAGTCAATCTACTGTTATCATGGAGAATTAAATGAAAGCCATTTTTTCTGCAATTGCATTGCGATCGACTACATTCACTCTTTGTGAACGTGTTGCTTTTGATCATCCAACCTCGGTGAAGCACAGCAAAAATACGCTTGGATGCCTTGTGATGATGTCACTTTGTTTCCAGCTTTTCTGGCTGATTTCTATCCTTGTTTAAACCACGGCTAACTTACTTAATGAACCATAATGTGAGAGGTAGAACACCGAGGCGACTACGATGTTCCGTTGGTTTTATGCACCTTTTTAATCCCCTGCCGTTGGTGAGTTCTTTGCTATGACTTCACGCATCAGACAACACTGGAGACCGCAGAGCAAACAACAGCATCAACAGTTTAGGCTGCCAACACTGAGTTCCCTCTTGCTATTTAAATGAGCGATTCGACTTCTTATTTATTAGTCCAACGGAAACCTACGCACAACATGTCGCCTTTACATCACTACTGACGATAAACACATACTATTGCACATACATACTTATCGCATGCATCAAAGTTCACTATAATCACTGCTCTGATACGCGCAATGACAAGGTTAACAAATCAAACTACCCTGTCGAAACCATATCATTCACATACTTCTCTACGACTTACTTGAACAAGCGCTCTTTTGCCCTATTACTCTCTTGATTACGATTACTGCGCATTCAGCCTATTGCCAGAACCCCAATATCTTATTCGTGACAGTAAGACTAAGCCTTCTCGCTTTCTCACGTTTTAACCTGCTAGTGCGCATTACCAAAGATCTACTCTTACCCCTAACCTCTGGGTACCTCTGTTATTATATCACATGAAGCCCATTCATGGCGTATCCTGAATCACAACGTAAATCAGGCCCTACCACAGTTGCCGTGTCTTAGATCACAAAAGTCGCAAAGCCCCAGCATAAGCTTCTAAAGAATTTCTACCTTTTAAAGCTTACGTGAAAAGCGGGTTTCCCCCGAAAAGACCTAACAATGACGCCACAAGTAAGCACAACAAGCCTCAAAAATGCGTCGCTGTCTTCCCGATCTGAGGATGCCTTCACTGATTTTCTAGCGCAATCCTTTCGTGAGTTATGGCCGACAAAACTTTAAAAGTTGCGATCGTTGCTTATGAGGGCCTATGGGTTTCTTCTATAATTATCTTTGTTGATGTTAATTTGGCATTACGGTTGTTGATATTGCAAGCAGAAATTGCAAGACGCATGACACAACCTTTTCCTTTCAAAAACGTTTTTGAGAAGGAATTATTTTTTCCAAGTTTAAAGAAATTTTCAAGTAAAATAATTATTTTCGAATTCAAAACTTGTATGTTAAAAAGCAGTTTCAAAGTTTTTTGGAATTATTTTTTAAAATGAAATTGAATTTTTGCATGAGCAAACTGGCCCCCATTCAGGCGAGGCTCAAACTGTAACCGACTAGTTCAAGTATATTCCTTACGCTTTTATATAAGTCAAGTCATAAATCAATTTGGTTGATTCATCGCTTCTTCTCATTTAATTGACAATTTCGTAAAACTTCAAGTGGTTCTGTACAAGGTAAATCAACAAAAACGGGTGATTGTTTGCATTCAACACAATCCTATCAGGCAAAGTTCCTTTGTTGTTCATTTCCAAATTGAAATAAAGATCACTTTAGAGCTGTGCGACTACCTGTGTTGGTCTTGGTATAGTTGCTACCAAATGCGGATACAATGAGTTAATCCATAAAGTATCATTCCTCCCTTTTGTCCTGTGCATACTGCAGATGCCTATTTAATTTTCTGTTAACTAATATTATTTTTTCGCTGATTTCTATAACTTATTATTATTCATTGTCTCTTTAGTGTTTCAAGGTATACTGCTCTTCGCCTAAGAGTTTTTGTTGATGCATTGGAAACGTTTTTCAAAGAACGTATTTTACATGTTACAATGTCCGNTATTTATTTCCAGCGGTGTATTGTGATTGAAGGCACGTGCTTGGCAGCAACTGCTTTTTNTCCGAAACGTAACNTGTATTTCTGATAAACGCACATAATGTAATTCTAACAAACGGNTCCTGCAATCTGTCGATTTATGTCCCAATATTTTGTAGGTGTCATCAACCTAAAATTTTGCATAATGCGCAAAAGCAAGTTAAGAGATGGTGGTCATCAAACGATTTTTTACAAATCTGCGCTTGTCACAGCTCCATTGAAGAGCTCATTTCAAAAGTACGCCACTGCCTGGAAAAATCTTTTTGAGCATGCAAACATCGAGAAGTCGCGATATCGCTTTTTTCTGTGAAGTAATTCGAATGCTGTAATCCAGTAAGCCCCATTGCTCTGAGTCTGAAATAGAAGCTCAGAATTCGACTTTGTCAATGACAAGTCCCTGGCAAGACCATTAATATCATCTTAGTTGGGACACCTTTCACCAGCAACTGGCATCGAACGCAAGCAGCAGAAGATTGCTTAGTTTCAGAATCTGTAGAGCTTGCGTCTCTTATGAAAGCTTCATTTTTCAAGTGTTGTTGTAGTACTATAAGTATGTCAGTCGTGTTATGGGGTACAGTTGCAATAGATGATGGAATGTCACTGTACTTGATAGAACGTGCATTATTTCCTTTGGTACAGAAGTAACAGTCAGTGCGATGGTTTGAATGCTCATGCCAGACACGGGGACAGGAAAACGCATTGCCCTTTTCTCCCCTGAACCAACCTTCTAGAGTACGACGGTAACATTCGCGTATGACGTGTGGTACCCAAAGTTTATCGCGGCACCGACTGCAATGCCAAAATATGAATGATAGGCTCCTTTTGCACTGATACAGCGCTCCAGGCAGTGCGTCTTTTGCAAAGATGTCGCCCCACACATACCAGAAGCAATCTTAGAGTACGCTACTTGCAAACCACGACCAGACATAGCACACTGCTACCAACAGTGATAAAGCATAAGAAGTAGGAAAAATTTAAGTACACTCAGGATGGCAAACCCAAGATTTAAGTGAAATGATCAAGATTTTTTATGTTTTACAGTATAAGTAAACAGGATATAAAAATTATTTCTCAATGACAGAGAAAAAAATTTGTTATGTGGCGATTGTTTTCTCTTCCACTGTGGCTAAGAAATAATTGCCATCAAAACTCCTGAAAACATGTGTCTGTTATAGTCACAATTTTTTCGACGCTTTCCTAACATGCAAACATGCAATCTCAATTCTTTTTAGAAGTTTTAGAAGTTTTTATGTGGATATATCTAGAGAAAGTTTTTCTCTGAATTTAGTAATTCTTGTGTTCATTTTGGATTTCATTCAAACGTTTCTATTCAAACTGCACTTTTTGCTTTGCTAATGTGTGCACAAGTACTGTATATGCATTTATTACTGGCGCAGGCAATGATGATCAGACTGCGTGGACTATTACGTCACTTCCGTTGGGGAAACCAAGGCATCAACGTTACTTCCGCAAAAGCTCCGTTTTTACTTGCCGATAGTAAGCAAGACAAACGTGATTTTTGCAACGAGTACTACACAGAGCAATGTGGAAGAAAAACCAAGCTTCTTCTATGTCAATTTTCTCCTCTCTTTTTCCAAAGAGCAGTCAACTGTGGTGCACGTGAGTCTTGATTTCCAGTTCGTTTGACAAAATTTTCATGCATTTCCTCTTTCTTAACCTTAAATAAACGTTGTAAAACGTTATTCCGTTTTTGTGCTTCTTGTTGCTCCTAGTGTTCGCGCCATCTAGTAATTGCTTCTGAGTGGATCGAGTTATAATATTTATTTCTGGCCAATGAACCAAACCCAAGCACATGTGATATGAAAGATTATAAGCATGTGACCTTCTACGTCTGCAACGTGCAGGTGTTCATTTAATGTTTGCGTATCTGGAAGATGCACAGCGTCGATCTAAAAAGTTTGCAGTGCCTATTTAGATGATTGCAATTCTTGTAACATCTTTTTTATTGTAATTTCATTAAAATTATGCGTCGATGATGTTGATTCCAACGATCAGATTAATGCCAAGTTTTCTTTGCAGTCATCATGTTGCGACAAGTCTGCATTCACGCGGGGAAATTCTCCCAGCCCAATATAATAAGATCACAACACCAAGTTTCATTCAGAACAGTCTTGAAAAGGTTCGTGAAATTACTTTGCGGCGCTTCAACATTACTAGTCTTTCAAGTCTTTCAAGTATAGATTTTTGTACCTATTCCACGGAAATTGATGTAATTTGCATTTCGTAGTGCGAAATAAAACTTCTCCATCATAATCATACGGTACAGCAAAAAATATCTGCAATAAAATGATTGTAAAGTTTTGCCTGAAAATTTGTGAATTTGTGTTTGCGTATGAAAATTTACCTAAAATTCGAATTCCCTTACCTTTAAATAGCTCTGAAAAATAAAAGCTGTCTGTCCCTTTTGTTCCTGTCACGGTAGTTTTATCTTAGTGACCACAAAAATCTCGCAGCTTATATGTTTTCATCCATGGGCGTCGGAAGGGAAGGCAGGTGGGTCCCTGCCCCCATGGAATTCGAAATTTCTAGCAAAAAACGTTGTTTTGTTTGTTTTGAGTGGGAAAAAACAAATTTCACCATTTTGGGTCCCCCCTTGGAAAAGTTTTGGAAAATCTCCTAGTGGCCCCTCCCTGGAAAAAATCTTTCCGACGCCCATGTCTTCATCGCTACTCTATCTCCAAACTGACATGGTACCTTCCTGGTATGAAATCAGCAAAACTATCGGAGGTTGCTGAAAAAACCTTGAAGTATTGCGTTCTTCTATTATCCTATGCCACACACCCGCGCAGGAATACAAAAATTGGGACATTTGTCCAATATTTTTTCAAAATCTGCTTCGTTTTTCAGAGAAAGAAGAAAGACACAAGGGACTCAACAAAACAAGCTCTAGCGTCGCGGCAAACTTCTGAGGAATCTTCCTGCTTGAGTCTCCTTTCAAACTTCTTCGATGATTCGAACTTGCATATATACACAATGCATTGCAGTTTATTTCATAGGGAAACTAGTTTCGTCTTTTTACACAGATTTTCAGTCCTGCAAAAACGCCGTAAAAACTTACCAACCGAATATTGATACTGATACAAGGATAATAAAACACACGAACTGTGACTAGAATGAAGGAACAGGAGCTGAATATATTAGCTATTTTGCAATGTTGATATTCCTAGAACTTCGCAAACTCAACAACTGTTTAAACAAAGAAGGCGTGTTTGTATAAAAAAGACCTACTACAGATGGTCAACGTCTCACGGTACAAACTACAGAAAAGTGGTACACAAAAGATCTTCGTGTCAGCAAAGGGTATAGCTACTAGCTCGTCAGAACCATGCGGACACTGTGCTTTGTGCCATAATTTTGACTATTTTTGTGGAAGCATGAATTCAAAACTATCCTGCAATCAAAGGCAGCTTGTTTCCTTTGCAGCAAATACTACCTTACGACAACCGCGAAATTTTTGTAACTACTTTTACGTAATGCGTACACGGTAGGACGTACAAGGGATTAATAAATTCGCGAAACGTACCACTTCAAACCTCACTTCGTGAAACACCTTTTCGTCTGCAGGTGCAGGTGATTTCATTGCATGTACTGCTTAATCTTGGGGGTGAAAGTAGTCCCGAAATCATTGATTGCTTTACAGTTACTTTTCTTGAAAACGCAATTGCGATAGCCTGGACATTTGTGAAAACAATTGGTTGAAAAAAATCAATGAGGTTGGACAAACACTGATGCATTTTAGCTCATGCGTACTCCTACCTCGTCATGTACTTATCCGTTGCTTAGCGTAGCTTTAATACCTTTTCATGCTTTACAATTTTAGACGTTTTACGCGTCAAATATTGTTTCTTAGTATCGTCTTTGTTTCGTCGCTCCCGACGTGTTTGACTGCTTGCGAGCGCTTCTTCATTGGTTTTGACTACAACTGTTTTTAACATGAGGGTACTACTGTTGCTTCAGATCTTGTTCGGTTTGTTTTCTACGCAATTACAGCCCTTATTTTGTAACACTAGCGGTTTGCGAATATCCACACATTCTACCTCTTTGCAAGTTACTGGGAGTGAAGTGTTCGTGGTAACAGTAACATCGATTTTACTGTACCTTTCTATGCATCAATGCGTACCGACTTTTGCGGCAATGAGTTGATGATGACAGCGTTGAAGGTAAACAAAATACCATAATATTTCAAAGGCATCAAAACTGTTCTTTTTATCATTAATCTTATTTAAAAGAAATTAGATGCTCTAAACTACTGCGTTACAATTCAATTCAAAGTTTTATAAAGCGAAGGAAGCAACATTTCAAGAAGAATCAGATTTGCAAGGATTTTCTGCTTGCTTGCCTTTTCACCACCCACTGTTATGATTTTGTTCAAACACAGAGGTGGAGCGCGTTTCGTCTGCGTACGTAAGCCACCTACGACACATTCCAGCAAAGCATTGTGCAAAAATCACTAAAACAAGACACTGCGAGCAACAGACTAGTCAGTGTCACTTCCTGTGTCGGTGAATGCCGCTAACGCGTTTCCTTTTTCAAGTTATGTGCACCAAGGAACATAATTCTTATATCGTTTGAGCTTTTTTGGACAGTTTGAAATCACCCACATTCTTCACATTTCTAAATTTGGCAGGAACTATGCAACGCAGTTATTTTTGCAAAAATAGTTTCAAAGCATTGGGAAACAATGAGTATTGTGCAATTGCATTATTTACTGCGATATATTTCTGCACGATGCTTCCTTGATATCATAAAACATATCTTCTGAAGATTCAATTAAAAACAAATTTCCCATCGGTTAAACTGAAATCAAGCAAACGATAAGTAAAATGAAACAACCTTTTTTCATTAAAATTAAATATCAGAATGTGAATAAACTTCCTACATTAATTTTTAAGTGTGTGCTTCCAGCATTCTGTCACAACTGATGTCTACAGAACTTTAACTTTACTGAGAAGATAATGAATGCGAACAGGACGTCTTAGTCAGTTCTTTAGCGTTGTGGTGATAATTTCCCTTTTAAACCAAATCTTCACTTCCGCTTCCTGTGCGCATTACAACAGACAGTATATGCGACAATTATCTCCAACATGCCAGAGCTTCGCACATTAGAACAGCACACCCGGGGGGTATTTTGTGCCTTCTCGTACCTCCAACGATGTCATGCAAGCAGTGATAATTGTAAAGATAAGCTTAGAGGGTTGAAAAAACAAACTTTTGCCCTGTTTTGATGACGAACTTGAATGGAAATAAAATTTGTTCTCCTGACCTTTTAATGTGACGTATAAGAGGAAAAAAATGAAAACGATTTTTTGTGATAAAAGCCAAATTTTATGTTGGTCGGATCCAGTGCATCGCCATCAGTAGAACACAAAACCTCAAAAATCGTATAGGTGGTGGTACACACCAAACTCCTCCCCTAAATATCTTTCCCTTTCAATTAATCAGAAGCATAACGTTTGCCGATGACGAAAAACACCTAAATCATGTATTTTCAAGTCCCTGCCGTTTCGAGGAAACTGCCTCATGTTAAATATTGACGCAAGCTTCGTACCGTTACCCACGTTTCATGAATGACTCAATCAAAACCTCCTTTCGTTGGTATTTCGCTACTTCCAATGTAACGATTGATATGGTTTATTGCTTTTTTCTGTGTGAACGTGGTGTCTGCTTGCACTGTGGTGTAGCACTGAAGTTTATTTAAAGAATTTTTGTTGATAGTGAAACCACTTGTTCCTTGTAGCATTGAGTTGAATGAAAACCACAAATCCTTGGTTGTTTATAGTTAGTTTATACAGTTACCTAGACATTTGTGAAGACA
>JGI24022J15233_10006005_pt1 | contig 13055 bp, 10 predicted proteins | sample Ectturendosymbi2_FD_15233 | JGI IMG/M metagenome (IMG submission 15233)
TCCTTTCCCCCCTGCCGACGCCCATGAAAACAGGGGAATGCCAAACACTGCAACAGCGCACCAGCTATAACTATTTTCACTTGCCATCAAATAGTAAACCGGCAGTGGGACGAAAATGAAGACACTTTAACATCCGGTTCTGAAGTAAATGGTTAAAACGTCGGATGGGGATACTCGGTGGCGCACAAAAGCATGTAAATTGCTTTGATCAAGACATCAAATATTTTGCGAGATATTTTTAGCTTGAGGCGGACACCCGATTGTTTCCACTATATTTGAAACAAGATTGACGGTTGGTTTTTTACTAGTTCTATAAAATCAATTTAATTACGTATTTGACTTGCACANATCCTCGACACGGCCGGGGTGAAAGAGGAATCACAAGAAAATGCAATCAAATGCTGACTACTTTTCAAGATTTTAATTGAAACTGTGCAACAGCGTTGAGTACATTAGTTATAAATGGGAACTTTTCGGTTACTGCTACACGTGTTTTTTATTTAAGTTGACCTATAAACTGAACATCTCCGTGGACATAATTGTCGAAATTCAGGTCACAAAATTGCTGACCTAGAACTTCTCATGGAGCGTCACTAGCGTTAGCTATTTCCTAGATAAATTTGCAGCAGCAAAGGTAAGAAAACCTTGTCTTTGAAGTTGGATAATTACTAGTAAAGCAATACAGACTGACCTGTTTCAGCTAAATTGTTGTTAATAGATGTGATGATGGAAGCAGCAAAAAATTTTGTCAGCTTTCTGGACATTGCAGCAGAACTTTGAAGTTGCTGTTGTGCGTTCTCTTACATTTTTGAGCACCAGATTTCATCTTTACTCCAACTTCATATATTTATGTCGCACCTATTTGTATTTCGTTGTCAAAACTGTAATCTATACTGCATAATCAGTATTACAATGATCAGTAAAAACAGAAAGTAAAGAGATGGGATACACACCACAATTTTTGATTGATAACGTTAGTGCCAAACTTCCATGTAGAGCGTTTGCAATACTTAGAAAAAGTTAATTGTGTAGGGCAGCTCGGGCTCTGATGGATGAGCCCGAGTAAAGAGCGAGCGAACGAAGTCGAGAGAATGCCTACTACGAACGATATTGTTTCATTCAGGTCACCTGCAGCATGAAGGCGAAAGGCCAGACATGGAACGAAAATATATGAACAGTGACAAGGTCCAAGGAAAAGAGACGAGTTAACAACTTTGTGAAGTGGGACGGTGGGTGGTGGCACAAATATACAAAGCAAACAACCTCGCGTTCTACGATATAAATCGTAATCGAAGACTCGGGCTAAGCCCGAGGAACCCGTGCACTGGAGTCGCTACTGGGCTGTTAAAGACATCAAGACCCACACTTAAAAAACAGGCAAAAGTGACATAGCATTGATACCTGCCTTAAACACATTCAAAATCACTTTTCCACATCTTGAACACAGAAGCAACATGACTGAATACTCATTGTACAACTGCATTAGATACCGGAATGCAAAGACAAAACAAAGCATACGCAGCAAGTAGCAAGTTGTGTGCTGTAAGGATGCCAATTGTGTTGCCAATGTGGAAATAAATATAGCTGTTTAGTGTTTCCAATGCAAGAATAAAACCACAATTGAATTTGATGTGTCAAACATTTTTTTGCATATAAGATTCAACAAAATTTGACTATTTGGACTGATATTAAAACGCTTGAAATTACAACAAATTTTTACTGGTGTGGCACGAACTTTTCCTACCCACAAGCAGGATATCGGAAGGGCGGCAGGAATTTGAAAATTTCAGCAAAAAAGGCTGCTTTCTTAGTTTCCAGTGGTAAAAAACAAATTTCACCACTTTTCCCCCCTTTCGAAAAACTTTTGGAAAAATTCACGAGTGCCACGCCTGGAAAAAATCCTTCCGACGCCCATGCACACAAGTATGTAAAAAATACAATTTTTGTAAAAAATTGTGTTGTATTACACCATCTGGCAACACTGTTCAAAAACACCAATGCTGTAAGCAAGCCATAGCATGGTGACAGACAGTACACGGTGTATTCTGCCAAACATTACGAAATTCTGCCAAATTCACTGCCAAATTATAAATAATATATTACAAACAATATTGACAAAATACTTCCAAAAATCTGCAACATTTTTTTCATTAAACCTTTTACTTTAACAATGGAATCAATACTGATTGTGTTACGTAAACCTATTTAGGCAAAATTCGGAATTCAAAATTTCACTATTTAGAATGGTGTTAAAACGCTTGAAATTACACCAATTTTTTAATGGTGTGGCACGAACGTTTTCCTCAACAGGAATTTATAAATTTCAGAAAAAAAGATTGTATTCCTAGTTTCGAATGGTAAAAAACAAATTTCACCACTTCTGGTCCTCCTTAGAAAAACTTTTAGAAAAATCCACTAGTGCCTCCCCTGGAAAAAATCCTTCCGACGCCCATGCACACACGAAAGTAAAATTACACAATTTTTGTAAGAAAGTGTAAAAATTTTGTTGTTTTTCACCATCTGGCAGCGCTGTTCAACACCACGAATGCTGTACGCAAGTCATAGTAGGGTAACAGACTGTGCACGGTGTAACCTGCCAAACAATCACGAAATCCTTTCAAATTCACTGCCAAATTACAAATAATATTGACAAAATACGGCCAAATTTCTGCAATATCTTTTTCATTAAACGACTTACGTTTACAATGGACCCAATACCAACTGTTTTACTTAAACTTATTTAGGCAAAATTCGAAATTTAAAAGTGGGGAGACCTGGGCCCATGTGGCCCCCGCGGTTCCGCCACCTATGAGTATGAATGTGAAGCTGGGTACATTTGAATGTGAAGATGGGTACATTTGAAGCAACCTTGGCAAGCTAGGATAAAGTGATATCCAACTGCTTACGCTGTGATCTAAGTTCTTATCCAACTGCTACGTTTTTGGTACTCACTTTTTCACTCTCTTTTTTGCGAACTTTGTAAATGCAACCACACGTAATTCACTCAGCTTCAAAATCATTCAGCCCTTTTCTGAAAGAGGGACACTTCTGACGAATTTCTTCATTTTTTAGCATTACTGATTAGCTATAATTACTACAAAGTGCTACACTAAGCTACAGTATGTACAGTACACCGATCATCGTATAACGGTTCACCAGTAAAGCTAGTAGAGAACCTATAATGGAGTCAGAATTCCTCGCTTTAATGCCAAAGTCATTGAGTTATTGAAAAAAGATTTACTGCTGTTATGTAACGACTAATGTGAAAGCATTTCCAGCTTTTCAGCCAAGAATTAACTCAACCAAAACACCGATTAATTAGACAACTTGCAGGCCCTCCCATAAACTAAGCTACACCACCAGCTCGTATCTTGATGCAGTTGGGTAGTGACAGCTTACCACATGTAAACACAATATATCATAGCCAGTGACGTAACTGACGGGGCCAGAGGGGCGAATTTCCCCCCTGGCGAGCAAAATATAAAAACCGGTCTCCCACTGAACTTACATTTCGGTTTTAGCATTTTTTTTTGGTTTTCAGTACGTTGTTGTTTTTATGTGTTTTTCGGATTATTTTCCGCTGATTCAGGGTTTTAGTTTAGCCATCCACATCCAGATTCACCATCATTTCCCAAGTTTTTCTCTGAGTGTTGGTTAGTGGACCCCGTATACTGGCCAGTGGGTCCCTTTCATCTAAGTTTAGTTACGCCGCTGATTATAGCTATGTAAAATAAGAAATGTAAAAAGGAGGATATTTTGACATTTTTGAACGTCCTCGGAGATTATTCATTTCTCATGAAAAAAGTGGACATGTACTCCAAAAAGAAGATGTATGGTAGCCCTACTTAACAATGCTATTCACATGCGACCTGTGCAAATACAAATAAGAAAGACGCAAAATCTACCAGTAACGAGTAGAGACGTGAGCTAATGCCTTCTAGGTGGCTTGACCTTGCATTCACTTGCTTCAGGTACCTGACCGACTTTCAGGAAAACAGTAAGCGTAATAGTTGTTTCGTTACAATATCAAACAGTATTCAAGTGAAATAATGCCGTCTGGACGACCGATAATTTAATAGTGTCTTACTGTCTTCAAACAGTGTCTTTTTTAAACCGTGTTTGGGTGTCAAAATGGCACCTCATAATTTTGCAATGACACCCTAAATTCTGAAAGCCAAGATTTGGTTTTGCCTTGTGTTGGAGTGAAGCCATTTGAGGAAAGCATGGTTTCCTGCACGTGGCTATTGCAACAGACGGCTGCAATGTTATAGGTCGACAAATTTCTGGCGCAGAAGTTGGAAGCGACAATTGTAGGTGTGTTACCTGTGCATTGTCATGCGCACCGCCTCGCTTTGGCCTGATACTACACTGCCGCAGATTTGTACAGTATGGTGTACGAAACTGCGAAAGCACTTTAATGGAATTATGGAAGTGCTTTACTGTTTCATCGTTGCGATCGACTTGCCTGACGGTGGATCAGACTACAATGAAGACAAAAGGTCGGCAGTTGCAGCGCGCATGCAAAATAAAGTGGTTGTCCGGTGAGGCAACAGTGACAGCTACGAGTGAAATTTTGGCTATTTGGGCCGCGCTGAAGCTGCTGTCAGAACATAAAGATGATGCAATGTGCGTTGTTTTACTGCGACTTCTGAAACCAAAAAAATTTAACATGATGCTTTCCTTTTATCAACATTGCCACCTCACCTGACAGAACAGAGCAAAAGTTTTTCAGGCGGGATGTTTTAACTTTGCACAGATGAAAGCTTCCGTAGACTTATGCATCAATAAGCTCTCTGATGCCGCTGCTAAATCCGAGTTCAAAGCTAATTGCGAAAAGTTGACAGTGAATTAAGGGAACTTAGAACGCCGGATGTTTTGGCTGACTCGTGCGTGTCAAGCGGTATGGCGTTTTGGAAGGGCACCGAAAGATTGGAAAATTGATTATCCCCATACATAAGCTGGCAGACAGGAGTAAATGAACCAACGACAGGGGCATTTCTTTGCTTCGCCTCCCAGGAAGAGTGTATGCCAAGATGCCTCGAAAGTAAGTTGGATGATACCCAGCGCGGGTTTCGTCGCGGCCGTAGCACTACAGACCAAATTGCCACTCTCCAGCAAACTTTCGAGAAATCTTGGAAAGTATGCCAAAGACGTATGCACATGTTTTGTTGACCTCGGGAAAATATACGACCGTGTTCCTCGTGAAGAGCTTTGGGGAGTCTTGCGGGAGTACGGTTTTGACAGGTGCCTCTTGCTGGCCGTCAGCTAACTTTATTTCTGCTAAGAAGATTGTGTCCGTGTCGACGGAGTTAAATCACAACCGTTCAGCGTTAGTGTTGGACTCCGACAATGGTGTGTGTTGTCACCACTCCTCTTCATTATATCAGGGTTCTCCAAACTACGGCCAGCGGATCAAATCATCCGACCTGCGAATCCATTTAGCTCGGTCGAAAAACACATTTTGAAAAAATAATATATTTACGAAAAATGTGTTGATTTGGTAGAATGTAACATATCCCGAAAAATCACATTACGCAAGATATTAGGTCCTCGAACTGTTTTTCAATAGCTTATGTGTTCCCCTTCCAGAAAATTTGGAGAGCAGCCCTGGTTTATATGAATTGGATAGACAGCCACAGACGCGGCGACGAGGGTGTTACTGTTGGCAACTGCAGGGATGAACCGTTTGCTTTTTGCGGACGAATTGGTACTGCATGCGTGGATGTTCTCAACAGGGTCTTCAGCCCGCATTTGATCGGTTTTCTGATGCGTGCGACGAAGCAGGAACGAAAATCAGCACTAAAAACATTGAGGTATTGTGTCTCTCAAGGAGCCGAAGGCAGTGTATTCTGTGAGTGAGCGGAAATACACTGCAGCAAATGGAGACGTTCAACTACCTTGAGGTGGTATTCACGAGTGACGGAAGTCGAAACAAAGAGATTGATACACGAATTGGCAGGCCCGTAACCAGGGGGGTGCAGGGGGGCAAAGCTCCCCCTAAAATATTTTTCGCCCTCCCTGGAAAAATGTGTTGGACATAGCTTAAAACTTTTGGGGACATAGTTTAAAAAATTTAGGCTCCTCTCAGACGACACCTCGTCCCACCTGGTGTCCCAAGCTGGTTACGGGTCCTGCGGATTGTTAAAGCAAACGCAGTTCTGCGTGAGTTTTATCGCTCCGTGGTGACGAAACGGGAGTTTTCAAACTTCGCAAAGCTGTCAGTTTTTAAATCGGTCTTTGTTCCGATCCTCACCTGTGGTCATGAATCTAGGTGTCAACTGAAAAAATACTGTCAAAAGAACAAACAGCAGAGATGGGATATTTGCGAAGAGTTCTCGGTGTGGCACTTCGTGACAAAGAGCACAGGTCTGAAATCCATAAAGCCCGGGATGTCAAGCCACTTCTCCGAATAGAAAGATTCCACCTACGTTAGTTCGGCCATGTGTCCAGAATGTCTCAGGAAAGAATGGCGAAGTAAGTCCTTCGGGCTACAGTCTACAGCAGGGGTGGGGAACCTATTTACTATCACAGGCCACACAAATCGTGGATTATCGCTAGCGGGCCGCAAATAACAATTAATTTTATCCTAAAATTCTACCTTTATCTTACTACGAGGGATACAGGCTTCTTATGACATACTATCTTAAGTACCTGCTTATCACGAAGCTTCATGTTGATGCGATTTTGTACTCTAATTTGGGTAAAGAAAATTCTGATGTGGGCCCTATCAAATGTTCACGCGGGCCGCTGGTTCTCCACCCCTGGTCTACAGTTACACGCACGGGAAAGCGGCTCAGAGGTCGTCCAACGACCTGGTGGAGTGACTACATCTCCGACCTTGCTTTTCTTGTCTTGGTGTGGAGCCAGCAGAACTATGTGAGATTGCTGTTGATTGTGAGGTATTTCGGGTTCTCCTAGGACTGCTGCCAAAGCGACTTTCCCCAAAGGAAAAGCGGGTACGAAAGTGGGTGAGTGAATATGTGGGCGTATATTGAAACTTTCTAGTCATGAAAGTGTCTTTAATTTGCTCGCCAAAAGTGAATGTCGTATTCAAATAATTAAGCATAATTGGGCGGAAGCTTGCCTTTTTGTGAAAATCAGTTGAAAGTATCAGACATAGAAGGGAAAATGGTGTTGACATCCTAAAGTTCCACCACAACACCCTTTTGAACACCTTACAAACACACCGTCTTCAAACAAACTTGTTTCCTCGCTAATAAAAATAACTAAGTGGCACGCACATGTCGTACATATGGCTAAACACATAAACATGGTGCGGGCCCCTTGCCCCCCGCAAAAATCCGGCGCTGAGGGGGAGCAGTAAAACAGTTGAGGGCAACGGAAACTTATAAAAAACAAAAAAATCGTTACGTATTGCGATTGTTTTTGTTCATCAACGATGTTGACCGCAAAAATAATAACAGAAATCATAGAAAATCATTCTGAATTTTCTAGGTGCTCGAAAAGCTGCAATGAATTTATTTCAAGTCGATCTTGATAAACTACGAAATTACTTATGATACTGTTATGAAAAGGAGTGGTGCTGGAGGTGGGGGTGCAAGCACACCTCAAAAGTTTTGATTTGCTGAACATCTGGGCAACATCCCTGAAAATCCGGGTGAAAATAGCGCCCAACGTTGCTTTACTTCAAAAAATGGTGCTCAAGGTTTGCATAAAAACACATGAAGACCTTTGTTGGAAGTCACACCAACAAAAGGTGATCTTTGTGGGAGAGAATTTGTAGGCAAAAGTTGCACAAAAAACTTTTCTGGGGATTTTAGGGAAATTCGGGAAAAAATCCTTCGTAACTCCAAAAATTTGCCTGCTCCTAAACCTATAATGAAAAAGCACTTCCGCCCAGTGGCGTAATTGACGGTGGTGCAAGGGTGTGCGCTGTAGCAGTCACGCTAGCGCGACCGCTACATGTGAGTAAAGTCAACCAAAGCAAGGAGAAGGGAAAGACCAAGCAAACGACACTTATAAGTGACTTCCATGCACATGGAAGTAAGAGCACTCTTTGGCCGATTCGTCTGGTGCAGAGTTACATCTATGACGTCACAATCCATCCTTCCCGAGGTTCGAGGATCAATCCCACACTGAAGATGTGCGAACACAACCGGGTCGCACACGCTTCAGCGCCGCCCCCCTGGCAAGCTAAATGTGAAAAATGGGTCCCCTCAGAGATTTCTTGAACTTCAGAATATGAAAATGCTTCCATAAGTTTTGGAAATCCGTTGGTCTTGACGTTTGAAATACTGAAATGCTGCAGTGTTCAGCAAGCCAGCAGTCATCACATGAATCGTAAATTGAGAGTTGTTGCAGCGGCGTACAGTGTACAGTACATCATCTTGAACGTGCATACTGTGTGTGTGATGTCATAATTGTCCGTAGTTGCGGAACGTTGCCCGCCTTTGCCGGCGCGGCCATCATACTTGCAGGTGTGGAGCTGTTGGCGTACTTGCTTTGGACTGTGTAATGCAGTAGTGAACACGTTTATATCTTAAAGCTGTCGTGTCGTGTACTTCTCCTTTAGATTAAACAGTGACCTTAAGATTAGAATACAGAGAAAGTTGTGTAGTGACCCTACAACTTTCTTTGTTGTTTTGCAAAGCCAATTGATTAATAAAGCTGTCTGCAATTCACCGAGTGGATGTTGAACCAACGGTGTTGATTTTAGCATGTCGGTTGAAGGTGATAACTTGGTTTTCTGGCCACCCCAGCGGGTACCCCGGCTTTCATCCGCGCAGCCCTTGAAGTGAAATATGCGATTAAGTGATAGAAATCACAAAATTAAAACAGGTTGAAGCGTTGAAGCCAGTGGTTCCCATAGTAGGGGTCGCGACCCAAACAAGGGTTGTGATTTCGTAAAGGGTCAGAAAACAGGTAGTGCCGAGACAATCAAAACCTAAACCTGAGTGGTAATTTTTCAAATTTGTCAGCTTGTCTATGTCTTTTTGTAGTGTAGCGTGGTGCTCGAGAAAAGAGTAGAATGCTGACATTGAAAACGAACTCAACAACCTACTGCCAAAAATCATCCATAAAATCAACATTTTTTTCATGTCAACATGGGCTGTTTGAGGCTTGGGTCGCGAGATGTTCACCAAACTCAGATTTCAGTCACGTTCGAAAAAGTTTTGGAACCGATGATTAATTAAGCAATATGCAATTATTAACCGTCAGGAGTCGTCTGATAACTATCCACATTTGGATTCACTATCATTTCTCAAGTAATTTTTAAAACATAATTCATATCAGACTGAATGTTTTTTGAAGCAATGGATTTGTATAGAACATTGGATTTGAAGTCCACTCCAGTGGACAGTTCCTATTTGGAGAATAATTTCAAACAAACGATAAATTGTCCAGCATCTCGGGCTAGTATGAATGAGCCTAGTACAGGGGTGGGCAAATAACGGTCCCGGGGCCACAGCCTTTTAAGTGGCCCGCGGAAACATTCAGGAAAAATATTCAAATTTCCTTCAATTTATCACAGTAAATGTTAGTGCTGAGGCTACTTTGAACCGAGACTTGCTTTTGTTTCCATCGATTTGCTTCTATTTGCATGAGACGATACCCCTGGCCTAGTAAGCAGAGGCCTGACTGGCGTTGCCGCTGCTCTGTGACGTACATTACTCAACAATGGAGAAGTTATCATGACAACTTCTCATTTATTATTATTAACGTCACAGAGCAGCAATGATGCCAGCCAGAATGAAAGCAAATGGAAATTTCAGTGACGCAAGCGCCGAACGGTTTTATTCAGTCAGAATAAATCGCGCGATGAGCCCGAGTGACGCTGTTGACCTGGGTCGCCCCTGTAACAGCCTATTTGAATTTCAGGTGGTTCACCGATACGTTTCCATAGTGGTGTAATTTTGTCTAAAATAGTGTAATTTAGACCTTCATATGGTGTATCGGTAATGACGTCATATTTCAATGCTTGTGATGTCACAGTTGCCAATTCAAACCACAAAATTTTCTGTAGTTTTTTTGACGTGCAGTTGTGCCCCCCCACTTTGAAAAAGGTTCCACCACCCATGGCTCCTCGGGCTTAGCCCGAGTCTTTGATTACGATTTGTATGGGAGAACGCGAGCTTACTTTGTTGCTTATATTTGTGCCACCACCCACGGTCCCAATTCACTAAGTTTTAAATCGGGCTCTTTTCTTTGGGCATTGTCACTGTTAATACATCTTCGTTCCATGTTTGGCCTTTCGCGTTCATGTTGCAGGTGATCTGAATAAAACAATACCGTTCGTAGTGGGCGTTCTCTCGACTTCGTTCGCTCGCGCTTTACTCGGTCTCATCCATTAGAGCCCGAGCTGCCCTATGCAATTTCGTATTTTTTAAAACATTATTCATATCGGACTGAATGCTTGTTGAAGCGGTGGATTTGTATAGAACAGGATTGTGGTTGACGAGCCGTTTGCGGTTCTTTGAACCTTTGCATGCAGCTCTTTGAGCTTTCCGAAAAATTATACGCAGTAGAACTCGTCTAATTTGTCATAGTCTAATTCGTCAATTCGCTTAATTCGTCACTTTTTCGTCGGTCCCGGCAGAATCCTTATCTTTTGTGTACATTTCTGTTCGTCTAATTCGTCAATTTGCTTAGTTCGTCACCTCTTTCTAGCCCTGAGAAGCGTTTTGTTTGTCTAGTTCGTCATTAGCAGCTTCGCTTTTGATGTCTAAGCAGCTAGTACGTATGGGAATTCAAATAAATTAAGGATCTTTATCTGAGAATTGTTGCACCTCGCAATTTGTTTATCGAATTTATACACGATATGCGAAGCGCGACCCGACTCCCCACTGAGAGAATGCGGGAAGACTTTGCAGTTTGTTAAAGATGGAAAAGGTGCTAGATTAAATGGAGGAGTCCAGATAGAGTAGAGGAATTAACTGTTGTATTCAACCATAACGTCATAAACTTGTATTTTACTGCAAATAAGAGGACTATGTATACGAGTTGCTATGATAAAGTATACGAGCATCTATGATAAAGCATACGAGCATCTATGATAAGAGTTTTCACCTGTTTGCATAATTGGTCACTTCGCGTAATTCGTCACTTTTTTCTAATCACCTTGACATGACGAATTAGGCAAATTCTACTGTATTTGTTTTTTAGTTTTTTGTTTCTATTGCTAAGTGTAGAAATAATGTAAAATGGTACTGTGGTAGCTAGCGTGCCGTACAGTATTACTTTTGCAAGTCGTTGCAAAAAGAATTGTCATAGAAATGTAGATTACAAATAAATTCGTGTTTATAAATTTTTATGTTGCGGCTTTTTGTAACTTGGGTTTTACGATACGCAGCTCATACATAGAGCAGGTTTGGCACCCCTCGTATAGAACATTGGATTTGAGGTCCAATCGACAGTTCGCATTTCGAGAATAATTTCAAACGAACAATAAATTGTCCATCAACTCAGGCTAATATGAATGAATGTAGCAAGTAGACGACTTACTGGCGTTATCATTGGTCTGTGACGTACATTACTCAACAATGAAGAAGTTATCTTCACAACTTCTATTTATTGTTACGTAACTAACGTCACAGAGCAACAATAATGACAACAAGAATGAAAGGAAATTTCAGGGACGCAAGCATTGAACGGTTTTTCAGTCAGAATAAATCGCACGATGAGCCCGAGTGACGCTGTTGACCTGGAGTAGCCCCTGTAACAGCCTTTTTAATTGCAAGTGGTTCACCGATACGTTTTCACAGTAGTGTAATTTTGTCTAAAATAATGAAATTTAGACCTTCATATGGTGTATAGGTAATGACGTCATTTAGACCTTGATATAGTGTATAAATGACATTTAGACCTTGATATGGTGTATAGGTAATGACGTTGATATGATGTAAAACGACGTGATTGTGACGCCATAGCTGCCCATTCAAACCACGAGTTTTTTGACGTGCATTTGTGCCCCCTCACTTTCAAAAAGGTTCCGCCACGCATGTTCATACTTCAGGTCTATCCACAAGTCAACTATTGTTCTGAAACTTTTTTTCGGAAATCCTCTGAGCGAACTCTCTTTAAGACATTTACAATCATTTCTGGTTGATTTCAATGAACAAGTTCGGAATATTGAGAAGTCCAAGGCATTATTTGCTGAGGACAGAAAATCGAAGAACATGTTTTGGCAGGCTTAGATCAACGTAACGATGAAAATAGATCTAGTTTGACCAGCAGTGCAGTAGCAGAAGAACGTCAAGATGTATCATGGAAAAACACGACAGGTGAGATGACTGGCGCTATCACTGCAGGCAACGATATCGGTCCTGGGTCCTCTGGCCAGCCAATATACCCGAAAAAGGCGGGAATATTAGTTGAAATATGAAACAGGTTCTTTTTGACATTGTGATGAAAAGTCATTTTTTAAACATGATGTTCCACAACACAGAAAAGACAAACTTGTCACGGAAATGTTTCACAAATATTATTTGTCGCCAAAATCACAATGGCGAAGTAGTTGACAGAAGCTGGCTTTGTTTTTCTCCTTCACAAACTTGTGATAAATGTCTCACTTGTAGACTGATGGGCGCGGATACGACTAAATGTGCGCACTTCCTTATTAGAAAAGAAATCTTCGACTGGAATCACGCTCTTGAGCGCCTGAGGAGCCACGAGCATTCAATGGAACATATAAATGCCACGATTACATTTAGTCACCGATTTAATCACTATGAAGAATTGACACAGAACTAGCCACTTCGGTCAATCAATGCGAACAATATTGGAAATCGCCTCTGCCTGCAACGTTTGGTTTCTGTCTAAAATTTATTGCTGAGTGAGGACTGGCGTTTGGAGATGATAAAAACGTTGGATCGCCCAGAAACTTTTTCCAAAAAAGTTTCAAAACATTTTTCAAGCAAATATTTAAAAAATATGCGATGTTTCTAGCGGCCAGTTTTGCAACAGTTTCACAAATCGCCAATTAATGTTAAATACCATGTTGCATCATAAATTTTTGTTACAGTTAAGTTAACCAATATGACGTCACAATATTACGTCATAAATATTAATGATATGTGGAAATACTAGTGACTTCA
>JGI24022J15233_10006008_pt1 | contig 13054 bp, 8 predicted proteins | sample Ectturendosymbi2_FD_15233 | JGI IMG/M metagenome (IMG submission 15233)
AGAAGAAAGTACTTCCGACATTGATGGGACTTTTCGGCGCCCCCGCAGTCATTCGGCGCCCGGGGAATTGCGCCCCCCTTGCCCCTCTCTTTACGTCTCTGATGGACCGTGCTCTGTCCGATTTAGCATTTTTATGCTAAACGTGTCCGATATATCTTTTATGAACTATGTCCAATACAGCTGAGACACTTAGCCGGTACAACAAATTATTTTAGTAAATTTATTTTTACTGATGGCATCTTGGCGTTCGTGAAAATCATCCTATGGCCCTATGGTGAGCCATACAGCCCATGGTTGAAAAACACAAGCTTAGATCAAAATCAGGTTCTCTCCGCAGCAAGCTGAATCCGATAATTATTCAACCAAAACTGCACAAAGTTAAAGGTACAAAGCATACATAAGCTTAGATTATGTCAAAAATAACACCAAGAGCAACAGCTGTTAAGTCAATTACAACCTGGAGCAAGGACAGTCACGTATGGATTAGAAGGGCTATCAGAATTGAGAGATCCTTTCGTTTCCTTAACCATGTCCATGCGCAGCTTGTTGTAAATGTCAAGTCTGGCTCGAAGTTTGTTGCTGAAAAAAGCGATCGATCTGTACGACTTTAACAAGCGCTACATCATTTTGTAACACCTCAATAAAGAGTTGTTACTTCGTGACACTTCAGTGAAGTGTTAAAACACACATTAGAGGGTTAAAAACTGCTGAAACAGCAAGGACCCGTTAAGTCAGATGTTTGCTAACAAACTAGACGGTTCTTATTTTTCTACGACGAAACTGCTTTTATGTAGATAATAGGTAAATGTGTGTGCTGAAAAACTGCTACAATAAACAAAGAAAGTTTAGGCCCGTTTTATTTACACAGCTGCTTACCATATCAGCAATTTGTGGTTTGACAAACCCTGTCTACTACGAAGAGCAGCGATGTTGCTTGGTAATTTTCCAGACAGAACGTCAAACTTGTCATCTGACATCAATAATTTGATGAGTTTCTCTAACTTGGTTGCGCATTGCTCGATTCCGTCCACAGATGATAGAATTTTTCTGTAGGATTGCAAGAACTTATCATACTTGTCTGATTGCAGTTGCAATTCAGTAACGTGCAGCTACGTTGTTTTCGACAATTTTTTTGGCATCAGTTTTGGTGTCAATAAGAAATAAGCTATACTATCTCAGTTGTCCACATAAAACTTACTTTGTCCAGCCCAAACCCAAGAAAAAACTTTAGTCTCTGTTTATTTGAATGCTGCAAAAGGCCGAAATACGGTGCTCTGCAATCACCCATCTCGAGTCGAAGCACAAAGCAGCAGCGTGACTGATATACAACGATGCCAAAGTCATGAAAGCGCGTTATGACAGGGAGTCGCATTTCCGATGGGTAATTTTAGTTTGTTTTTTTTTCTTACTAAATTTTTTAGTAATTTTAGTTTTATTTTTTTTTTTACTTTGAAAAGTTATTTAAAGATGTTTTTTAGTTTTTAAATCAATTATGACGCCCATTTTTGACATAATATAGCGCTTTACCTTTCGTAAGTAGCCTATTTTTGCTCTAACCCAAGCTTTGGTGCCAACCAAAAACCTGTCGTCAATTGCACGCAGAGTTGATTTTTCTCATCCGATTTGCAGTGGAGGCATGAAACCATTATCGAAATCATCATTTTTTTTGCAAGCAACCACTGTCAATAACGATTGAATGCCATGCTTTTGTGCGCTAGCAAAATTACGGTAAAAAAGAACGTTCAGTAGAACTGGAAACCACGACTAGCTTGTACTTTACGTAATCTACAAGCTACAAACTGAGAAGCTTGCATTCCGTCTCCAAGCACATTACACTGTGAAACTAAGACGCCGCTTTCAACTCACCTTTCAAAGGGTTGTAAGCAATTTGCTTAAAACCTATTGCTGAACATCAGCTAAAATATGAAGCAACGTATATTGGTCTAAGTTGTGTATTTCAGCTCACGATTACAAAAACGCACGCTGACATCAAGCTGAGCAAAAACCTGAAAATCTCAGAAGTATCTAGTTAGCAAGTGAGAAGTTTGCTAAAAGCGTCCTCGTACCTTTAAGGTAAGTTTTCAACTGGATTTTTGCAGTAGGCTCTACCTTTAACTGCTGTTTCATAACCCTATTATACCCTAAATTTAGAGAGAGGCACAAAAATTTGAACCCAAAAAACAGGCTATACTTTTGCCCAACACATTTTTACTCAACAAACAAAATTTACCTCAGAATGGTACGTTATTTTCACAATCACGCACTTTTGAAATTTTGTCAATAGGTAATTCTCGACATGGCTTCTCAACCCTCGTTTTATCTCACTTCCGAACGTTTCATTCGGAAAAAATTAATTATTCCAAACAATTTGCTATTTTCAAATATCTTGGCAGGTTAGCTTTTCCAAACGACCATCCCTTTCGCTTGATCCTTGATAGTCACGCTCAGATTTTTTGTATGGTATGCTATAGAGTTTTTGCCTTTGGTTTTGCACTTCCTCACTACGTATCTACTTAGCTATTTTGGACCAGACGCAGTTTCAGGAAAAAACTCTAAAATCATTAAAATTTAGACCGATTGCGGCAATCAGCTGTTAAAATGTTTTATGAAACTAAATTTGAAAAGCTATGTATGTACATGCTTGGGGAAGACAGAATAAGGACTCGCAAAGTAGTTCTTAGCCAGAAAGAATTCAGACTCGAAACAACAGCTGAAGCTTGATGAACGCGGGTTGATTAAGTGTTATGATGCAAAAACGACCTTCACAGTCAATTCAAAAACTCAAAAGACCTCTTTTGTAAACTTTGTAACCTAAAATTAAAAGAACAGCCACATTGGATTAAAAAGTATTCTCGGTCCTACACTGTATGCTGTTAAATTATAACATCTCAGACAACATTTGGTGCTGCCCCATTCCGTAGCTCTTTTTATTGAAATGGCGTAATCGATCAGTGCGTCACATAAACGTTCAGGTAAGTGCGCCTAATTTCATTTCATTGCCCATACAATAACCTAACCTTACCGTATTGGGCGTACTTATACAGCAACAGATCCAGTAAATGCAGCCACAACACAGGCCTTCATCCGAGACGTAAAATAAAAAGAAGTGAGCCTGATGCGCAGAAAACTCAAATATAGTGAGAAGATGTGGTTAAAACCCTGCTCAGGTATCATGGGCGGTCCGCTACCAGGGGCTCTTTCTTTTGTTAATTTCATATATATACTTGGAAAAATGTTAGAAACCTGTGCTCCCATGACTTTTCCTGATTTTCAAAGACAAATGGAATGGTGCTAGAGTTATTTTACAAAAATGTCCCTGAAAGCCTATATATAGGATATATGGTATTGGGTACTACGCTACCCAGGTTACCTGATGTGTAGCAAATTTCGGACACCTTACTAAATTAGCATTTCAGTGCAATTTTAGGTGCAAAACCTATTGGCCAGGTATGACCACCAATACCTTATGTGTGAAGAGTCTTCCTACACCATGACTTGATTTGAAAAAAAAGCGGATCTAACCAAGGCCTCCTCGAAAATGCTCTAGGAGGCCTTGATCTAACACGTGCATGACGTTTTCTACGCACAAACAAAAAACTCCTCTAAAAGACCCTTTTTGGTGGTACCCTGCGTAAAATTTGTATGATATGTACGTTTCGCAGCGCAGATAACGGATGACAAGTGTCTCAGGAAGACGTATATAAATTATGGGTAGCCTTATACCCTACTTTTATTGTGGCGTATAGTAAAATAAGGATTCCTGAGGAGGGCCCTCGCCAATTTTGAAAAAACGAAACACAATACGAGTGTTTTATTAAATGTGAGCAAAGGAAGATTATGCCTAACAATCTACAAATATCAAATAACTTTAGTTCGAAAAATTGTCGCTTAAAATTTATCTTTAAACGATTAACTTGGGTTTCAAACAAGCGCCATGATGCTGCTTTAGTAGTGAATGCTCCATTGGTGACACGAGGTTGGACAGGTTGCAAATTCCGCTTTCAAAGTTTTCGGTATGACTCGACCGGGAATACAACCATTTTACCAGTTTGAGTGACAGGTAATCAACTCACTGTAGCGTTTAACCAACTAATTACTTTTTACATTTTATGAATTAAGAAAAAATTAAGTGGAAATTTTACAATTTATAAGTTTTTCCAGAAGATCTAAACACCAGAGAATGTCGTGTAAGTGTGTGAGTACGTGTACACAAGCGGCACATGCCATGCAGACTTAAGTACTGCAATAGTACACGTTGTATTGAGTACACGTTGGCATGGATACCATGCAAATGTTGGTAAAGCATATACAAGCAAACGTAGTAAATGTTACCCCGATAATTCATCACATCACAAAGTTAAATGTTGGGTCAAATTACTGACTGGTGTTGTGTTTCTGCTTCACTTTCACGATCTTCAACGGGAATTTCGTGGAAAATCTCCCACGAAAGGTCAAGTGGAAATTTTGACATCCAACCAATCATCATCTGCAGATCAACGTTTCTATTCAAAAAGAAAAAAGTCTTGGTAAATGAACCTTTATTTCCAGAAAATAGATGTTGTGTCATAAAGTAAAAACGCGCTTTAATCACTTTATATATATTGTAGTTAGATTACACCCTAATCACCATCACTTCATTACCAATTTTCTGTTGACGGTATTTCACGCATCACTGCTGATCTTAACTGCTTTGCGACATATTTTCCAGGTTTTTGTTTTCACACTTTTAAAGCAGGAAAATGTCACCAAATAACTGTTTTACGTATTCTCAAGTGCGTTGTTGGTGCAAGCTGGTAGCAGAATAGATGGGACGGGAAGGCAAGATTTGCCAATTTTAGAGTCCAAATTTTGTTTATGGGTCACGAAGGCAGCAGTAGGGAAATTAATAACTTTAACTGAAGGACCAGTCATCAACAGTGGAGACCAAATAATGAAAACCTAATGTACAGACAGTGAAAAGTTTTATATGCCGTTTCCAATGCTGTGTTGAGATGAAAGCTAGCTTTAGGTACATGATCTGTAAAAAGAAGAGTGAAAAGTGATGTGCTTCTTTTTGTTATATTTGAATAAAATTTTAGGACTGAAATGCGCAGATAACATGAAATCGATTTCCTATTTGAAATATTTACTGGTAGATTCGATGGCGTCATCTTGTTTGGGACCAACTACTTGAAAACAGATATGTGCAAGCCAGGATCATCGCAAAAGTCAAGAAAGCAGAGCCCGGTTGGCTGATTCATCGAAAGCTTGCAGGAAACCTCGAGCTTACAATTGTTGTTTCGTCTTTTACGTTTTTTTGGTTGCTCAGCACTTTTTCAAGAGACATGTATCGGTTTGAAAGGTCGTAAAAGATCTTACAGACACCGAAACGCAATGTTAAGGATCGCCACATAGCAATTTTTTAGTTAGAACATTTCCTTCACTACTAGTGCTTATTGGCACAGCTTTTTGCAAAAGTATTCTGTTCACTTACTTCACCATGCAAGATTCTATGTATTCTGTTAATTTATTGGTGATTTCCGATTGCTCAGCTGCTCTCAATAATTTGGTGTCTTCCTGCTCCGAATAGATTTCAGTGAGAAAATCTCCTTTGACTCTGCCGAAGTCGTTGTCATGCCATGGTATATCGTCTGTCTGAAACAAGCTCTATCTCTAAACGGTAGCACAGTATTTTTATTTCCTTTCAAAGTACAAGTTTTAACACGAATGACTCAATTACAGGTGGGTAATTGTTTAATCACAAGTCTTTTGCCCACATAGCATAAACCAATCTTGCCCTAGAATTATGACCAACAGATAAAGTAAATGCTTAACGACAAGCAGTTGCGCAAGGATGTGATAATTACTTGTCAGTGTCACATCTTGAAAATCCTTCATGTGGCATTTTGCTCCTGAACCCACAACCACCTTTTCAGACTTCACCCAAATCGTGAAAGTGAAACGAGTATATGTGAATGCAAATGGTTTAAGTATTTCCGGACGTTTGACGCCTTATCCCATGCGCGTTCACACATTCCCAGTTTTGAAATAAAACGTCAAAAGAAGACTGCAAATTATTGTTGCAATGTTTACGCTTTAGCCGTGTTTGGTAATTCACCTTTGCACAGGGGTGTCGTGGGGTGGGAACGCGTTCCCATACCTTTTTGCACTATAGTAAGGTTACTTGAAGATACGTGATCCAAACGATTAGACTAAAACATGGCTGCGATCTCAGATTTGCTAGCGACACGCAGATTCGCACTGCTAGTCAAAAGTCTACAGTGAAACAGGAAGATCCAGTGTGGGAATTCTTGTCGGTGAATGCTCACTTCATTAAAACTAGTTGGTTCACTCTTCCTTTTTATTTGGTGTAGGAACGGCGTTCCCACACCTTTTTTTAACAGTACACCCCTGGCTTTGCAACACTTGCGCTGGCAGGATCGTTACTTTACAAGCTCGCGCAAACAAAATACTGAAGTTTACACAAAGTTCTAGTAAACTTCACACAAACACTGTTGTTTTGACCCGAATTACTGCGTACTATGATTTGTACTAATAATCGATGTTTCACTTACTTTTCATTTCTGTATGAACTGCAGGCAGTGTTGCAACGAGTGCATTTTTTCTACCTTTGTGGTGTCAAGTCATGTTTGCGCTGTAAGTACTCAGCACTAAACCACATTTCAAGCGACAAAGCTTGAAACAAACAGCTCAGGTTGGACGAAAGACGGCCAAAGCAGTGAATTCGTGCGTCGTGTTGTGGATTAGTGCGCCAATTTTGTGCAGCTCTGTGTTTGGTTTCAGCACAAATCACACGGAAAATGATTTTGCATCAAGTCGCAAAAGCCTCTGAATTTTCCCTCGCACACCAGTTGCTTACAATTGTAATTTTTGATTCTTCAGACTTCAAAGCATAATTGTGTATGGTTGCCCGCTGATCCGTGCAAATATTTTGTTAGATTGAAAGAAATCACTCAAAAAATCAACTCGCTGTCAAGAAAAAAATCAAATCAATTAAACCACTGTCAAGATTTCTTTTCACAAAATTTTGTGAAAACATTTTATTTCAAAAATTGGATTAAACAAAAATTGTTTCCTAAATTTTTGTTTTTAAAATCAGTTTTTTCAATAGGAATTTTTTGAAACTGAAACAAAATTTTTTTATCAAAAAAATTGAAACAAACCATTTCATTAGGATTTTTTCCTCGTTACTAAGCCCAACTCCACCAACGAGCCCAACTGTGCCAACGATGTGTTTCCCACTGAAGCTGGCAAATAAAGCGTATTGCAAATTCATCTGTTGCCTGGTCGTTGCTTACTGCTGTAGGGTTCGTAATTTGCATCAGAATGGTGGTTGATCCTAGAATTAAACAGGCTAGATGTGTCAGATGCAGAGCTGGATAACTATGACATGAGTAAACGAAAACGCTTCCCATTTTCCAGTACTTGGTAGGTTAGGGTTAGAGCAGTGGTTCTAAATCTTTTCTACATATCTTACCATTTTATCAAACAAGATCACCAGATTTACCCCGAATACACTCAGTGGTGCTCATTTATTGAAAATATGAAAATAACAAACTCTTACAGTTTAGAATGATTTATAAAAATTTTCGTTGGCTGCAATTTATTGTTCAGTAAATTTACCCCTTTCGAAGATTAAATTAAACCCCAGGGGTAAATTTACTCCAGTTTAAGAACCACTGGCTTAGAGCTTATGTTGCCCCAAGTTAGAGTGACTATAGTTTTTTCAAGCAAACCAGGACAAGTGCAGATAGTTTTTTGCTTACTTGTGGTCGTTCCTTTTGTTTGCTCTTCATTTGCGACGCTGCTAAAACTCGTTTTGTTTGTTACCTCTATCTACTAACACGAGTGCGCTAAACAAGTCGGCTGAAGTCCTTTAGGGAAACCTCTCGAGGCGACTTGCGTGAGATATGGTTGCTGAGACGTTCAACAGACACAAAGCTTGTGCCTGAAAAATGTTCTTCAATAATCTTACGTAGCATAAAAAAAGTTTGTTACCGTGAAAACAAAAAGCAGTTACAAAAAGTGAAAACTAAAAGCAGTTACAAAAAGTATTTTGACCTTTTCTTTACCACTCTGAAGTGCACCAATTATGCGATTCTTGCATTCTTCCAATTTTGTTAAAATCTTTGCGCGTTTCCTTAGAGCTTGCATTTCGTTCAGCTTCATCATTTTCGAAATGACTTGCGGAGAAACTTCAAGGCTATCAGCAAGTTCGCGAGGAAACAAGTCAGCACCATCATCTGTCAAAAAAAAACTTCTTGAGTGCAAACCATGAATTTTCAGAGAATTTTCAAAACATGAACCTTTGACATTACGGGAAAGGTGAGAGTGTGAATTATATAACATTAGAACATTGCTGGGTTTGACTATAAATTAAAGTGTATTGTGTCTTTGGCTGCAATAATCAATGACTCAAAGAAAACTGTATTCTGTCCATTATCATAGCCTTGGTGCGGTCTGCCTGAGGTTATCTTTCTAAAAATTTCGCTTTGCTACTGCAAAGGTGTCTTCACACAGAATCCAGTTTACGCGTCCGATCGTTTACGGGTAACGATCAGTTTATTACGTATTACGGAATACAATCACAGAGGAAGCGGGCGTTTTGCACCACTCTTTGACACACTACACAGCTTAGCTAGAGAAACAATGATGAAGAGTGGAAATGAAGCTTTGTGAATGTATGCATACACTGTAATAATTTGAAGGCAGGGTTGGAACAATGCTCTGCACAAAACATTTCAACCCAAATTGCTCATTGCTGCTGATCTCTTGCTTATTGGATAAAATGCAAACTGGAGCACATGGATGAAAATGAGACTCATAGTCAGTTCAACATTACTACAAGTCAGCACATACAGAGTACTACATTTACACCTTTGTAAGTGCGGTATACTCAGAAGTACGCTACTGTATTACTGCAAGTGAATTTCCGTAGAAGTCCAAGATTTTTACATTTGAATGCTATGTTCATTACAACTCTCTAATTTTTCTGATGACGACAATTTCACCAAGCCTAAATGAATGTCAACGTATTACATGAAATGTCTACTTTCGTGTAGGTGAAACAAAGTGATATATATACGCACTTAATGTAATATAGACACTTATTCAAAATGTGTGTGATATATGCACTAAACCGTAAGTATAGGAGCATTCAATTTAATGGGGTACAAAGAATATTTTGCCCGAAAAACGTTTATGCGACAGACTTTCCTCCTACAAATTTTCTGTAGCTGTTGGCTACTCATCAAGTCACACAAACTAAAACACGAAGTTACTTGAAACAGTCTGTTGATACATAACAGGGGTCATCAAACTTTTTGACACTGCGAGCTACTTCTTGTGCACTGATTAATGAGAAGGCCTACTAGTTTTGTACACACTTCTGAAATAAAAATTTTACTCAATTTACGTTCAATTATTTTATTATTGATATTCGTTAATTTGAAGAAACTTATCATGCTAATGCTATATTGAGAACAGGCTCTCANGCAAGCTCCTTGGTCCTTGCGGGCGACCTGGTGCCCGCGGGCACCACGTTGGTGACCCCTGATATATAACTTTTAGTTGTGCAGTCCATAACAAAAAGTACAATTTCATTAATATTGCTGAAAAATGTCGAAACTTAAGCACCCGGATTTTTTTGGATTTTGCCCAAATTTTCGACAAATCAAAAGCTTTGGGAGTGCACTTGCACTTCCAGCTCCTACACCACTGCACTAAACCAAAGCAAGTCTGCCTGTTACTTACGTCAACAACAGGGCTCCCACGCAGTAATTTCTCATAAACCCAGATGTACATGAAAAAAGTATTTGTCTACAAAAATTCCAAAAATATTAATTTGCAAAAAGACATATGAATGCCAATACATGAGTTGAAACGATGATTAAAATACTGATTTACTTATATTTCCTATTACAAATTTTTGTCTGTAGCGTGAAAATAAACATTTGGATCACTTTTCTGTTTCTCAAGACGTTTTATATAACGCTGGTGACTTACTCCATTAATGGCATCTCACTGATTCAGGCTTAGGTGTCCATGTAAGCCTTTCGCTGACTTCTTGACAATGCTTGTTTTGCCAACCTTCACTTAGCAGTCTCGGTTTTAGCGAGTTTGTTTTTGTAATAACATGATTAACAAGTTAAAATATTCGTTTTACTGATGCAGAAGAAACCATAAAGCATGGTCATTAAATCAAGAAGTATGCATACTCCGACTCATTTAAGCTGTCTTCGATGTTACGCAGATAGGCCTAATACCAGAAATCAGGGATAGATTTATTGGACAAGCACACATCTTCACACTATCGAAATAGCCTCCAGCTGATCTTCCGGCACAAGATTAGAAAACGTAAGGCCACATTTGCTATTGAACTTGGATATTTCATGAGATCTTGAGTAGCAACGGCAACTAAAATCCCTAAGCTGGCAACACTCCTTTCTCCAATGAAAATCATTTTTTAATTTGTATGCATAGCGCAAGAAATTTAAGCAATCAGTCATAAAATTTGCTTCATCAATTTTTTCAACTGGTGACGGAGACAAGGCAATGACCTGATACATCGCCCGTCCACCCAAATGCACATATTTCAATTGTTTATGCAACCGTTTTTTATTTACTTTTGTTGTAAGCGTAACCGCGCGGTTTAGGCTGAAGTAAATTGCCCGCAACCGCATGGTTGATTTTATATGAAAAACACAAAATAAACAATTAAATAACTGATTTGTCTATGGTGGATTCACTGTTTATTTTGTGTTTTTTTCGTAACTTGCCAACCACAAACGTTAGAAAGCCAACCAAGGGTTCCAAAGATGCGGATTTTCGCCCAGTTTTTTCTTAAAGCACAAAGCTCCCTCTAGCGGTTGAGGCTCAGGGCCAGACAAAGTGGGCCAAAAAGACCACCACTATTATGACGTAACCCACAGAAAACTCAAATCCGAAACTTCCCAACTTTTTTTTAATCGAAACTTAAAAGACTTTCCTCATCTTTAGAGGGTTTGGACACCTCTCTAGTCCTATTGGCTGGCGAGTTATGGCTGAAATAGTCGAGGACTTTTGCGGTCCCTAAAGGGACACTGCTGCAGGAGTGAGCCTACCATTTTCCCTTAGACACTTCCCAGCTAGACTACTTCTATTAAGTTCTAACGCAGTATAGGTCTCGATCAAAACACTGGTTACTTGGGTAAGGCTAATTTCACACATGGTGTCAATGTGCATAACAAACTTGTACCTTTCAAGAAAATTCGATTCTAATGCAAGTCTGCCCAAAGAAAATCTGAACAGTTTTCTCTATATCGAAACAGACAGAAAATGACAGTAATTGAAAACAACAGACCTAATGCAAAAACATATCTTAAAACAAGAGGCAACAGTGTCTAGGCCAGCTATGTCCAACCCGCGGCACAATGTAAGTTGTCGCTGTAGCATAAGTAGCCTACATACTGACAACCTGTCCTTATTTTGATAATCTTAAAGATGTCATTTTTGATGCATGTGGTCCTCACTCAGCGCCACTTTATCACGGCTGTACTGCGTGTTGGGGAATTTCCATATGTCCACTGACACCTTGGTGCAAAACGTTTGAATATAGTGTTTTATTTCTATCCTTGTTCCATTGCCACTAAACTTGCCCATGGAATCACACTTATGGAGTGGTTAAAGGTGTCAAACAGTGTTGCCATTTTAGCTGATTTGCTAGCAGGGTTTTCTCGCTGTTAGCTGTAAAATGTTCAATCTAGCAGTTAGCTGTTTTTCTAGCAGGCTTTTAAATACCGTTTGGCAGGTTTAGCAGGTGACGAATTCCTGACCAAAAATATGTTTCAACAGTTTTTCGAGATGAAAACGTCCATAGGCTACCTTTTTCATCAAAAATAATTTACCTTCTTTAAGACACTTCAAATTGGGCAACATCAGGTCTTTGGACAACCATCTGCTTTCATTCATTTGGAATTTTTATTATGAGGCAACGAAGCTGCTTCAAGCAGATAATTGTGTCAAAATGACAAGTAGCCGAATTACAGAAGGTGGCTTGGTGAAGACTAAATGATTTGCTTCTGTGCTTAGTGAGCGCGTTAGTTTAAATGACTACATTCCTTAGAAGAAAGGTGTTGGGGCTGAAGCATTGGTAAGTCTGTTTATCGCTGAGCATTGTTCTACTGTATAAACACATGCGACCATTTGAAAGAGATTGTTAAAAACTTTGTCACGCAAAAAGGAGGTAAGCTGCAAATAGTTGCATGCATCCCACAGATTAACTTAGGCCTACATATGTGACATACGTTGTTCAAAATGTCGACGGAAAAAATTGTGGGCCAAAAAGTGCGGTGGCCAAGACGAATATTTTCTGATTTTCCGCCCTTGTCCAGTGATAGTGAAGGTGCAAGACGAAAAATTGATACGCAACTTTATATATTGATTTTAATCACCTTAAAAATAGCAGATTTTTGGCAGAATTTCATTATCTTTAGCAAATTTTAGCTGAAAACTTGTGATAAGATTTTTAACAGAATGTAGCAGCTTTTTTGACATTATTTAGCAGTTTTATGTGACAACCATCTGGTATCACTGGTGTTAAGCAGTCGTTACCACTGCAGTTAGGATTCGAACGCTTTCAGTAGATTAGCTTAAACTAAATTAGGGTTTGCTAACATCAAAGTAGGTCATTCAATGTGCGGCCGTCATTAACATGTCATCCAGTGTGTGTCCCTGGTTAAGACACAATTTTTTGTTCTGTAAGCAATTTCGGATGGACACAGCTGATCTAGGCCTACCATAAGCAGTGGCGTAACTAGAGGTTTGTGCCAGAGGGGGCAAAAGTTAGCTGAACGGGTCCCACTTGTTAACACTCAGAAAAAAGTTAAAAAATGATACCTTATCCGGATGTTGTGGATATCTATACTAGCTAAAACAACAAAACACCCTGAAAAACGAAAATAACAACAATCTACTGAAAACCAAAATAATTCTAAATATCAAAATGTGAGCCAAAGGGGGCCCAGTTTTTACATTTAGCTTGCCAGTAGGGGCGAATCGCCCCTCTGCCCCCCCC
>JGI24022J15233_10006009_pt1 | contig 13050 bp, 13 predicted proteins | sample Ectturendosymbi2_FD_15233 | JGI IMG/M metagenome (IMG submission 15233)
CATAGTGGCTGGCACTTTTTTGGTTATAACTCGCCCGCCACTTTAGCTAGAGAGCTGTTCAAATCCTCTACGGATGCGGCAAGTCTTCTAGGTTCAATAAAAAAAATTTTTTGATTTCGGTGAGGGGTTTGCCTGGTAGAAGCTCGCAAAGTGGAGGTGTTTTTGGATTTTTGACCAATTTGACTGGCCCTGAACGCCAATCCAATGGGTCAAAATTTTATTCCAACCTTTTTGGGGAAACTACATGATCTTCCGCGTCGATAGATCCCTTGATTGACCTTCTAGCGTGTTTGGAACCAACGCTATGGCCCAAAAACCATTTTGCCACCAAAATCAGAAAATGCATGAGTCTCCCACTGGCGGCTACAGTAGCTCAAGATAACCCGTGATAACTCCCCACTAGAATATGCTAGCGAGCTGTTCGAGCCCTCGAAAGACTCTTGAAGTCTTCTAGTTTACATTGAAAACAAAACATTTGAGATTTGGGTGCGCGGTTTTCGGTGGGTGGTGTTAGAAAAAGGGTAGGTTTGGCTTTTTTGTTTTTCTTTTATGACGTTATAAACCGGAAAAAGGGCCAAAATTGTGGCTCAAAGTTTGGTTGTATTCTGGAATATGAAGCTGTAGAGGCCTAGATCGAGTTCCTAGCGTTTCTGGTGCCCAAGTTAGGGCCAAAAGACCCCAAATCATTGGGGACATGGCTGAGTAATTTCTGGGGATTTCTCTAATTAATTTCTGCTTATTTTACCATAACTTTCGAACCAGAAATGCTAGAAAGTCCATCAAACCCTCTAAAGACTCGTATTTTAGCTTAGAATCCAATGAAGTTTGAGTCAAAAAATATGATGGATTGTTCGACCCCCCGGACGTGACGTCATTATCCAAATGTAAACAAATATGCACAAACACCCTATCAATGTGGAAACATCAACAAAAAAAGCGTTATCTCAAGCCAGAATTATATTTTTTTTTCAGTCTAAACTACTAGTCTTCACGAATCTTTAGAGGGTTTGAACACGTCTCTAGCCTATTCTTACGGCGAGTTATGGCCATATACAAAGGGGTGTTTTACACCCCAGGTTAGTTTTTGAAGGGGTAGGAATTTTGACTACTTTTTGTTTTTTGTGGCATAATTTTTTATCCAAACATTCTAGAAAGCCAATCAAGGGCTCTTAACACTCGCAGGATAGCCTAGTTTCTAAAACATACTTGGGCCAAAATGTGGGCCTATTTGATGGGCGTCCAGGGCCGGGTAAACTAGGCCACAAAAACGCTAAACACCCCCACTTGTGACGTCTCCCCAAGAGAAACCCAAACCCAAAACTGACAATTTTTTTTTACTCGGAGCTACTAGACTTGCTGAATCCTTAGAGGGTTTGAACACCTCTCTAGCTGCAGCAGCTGGCGAGTTATGGCCAAAAGAATGCCGGCCACTTCAGTGGCCGGCGCGGGCGTTAAAGGACTTGGTAATCTTCATGCTATGTCACCGTAAGATGAACCGCGGTGTTGTAGGTTGGATTCCTCCTTTATCATCGGTTGTTATGGTTATCAGGGGAAACCATTTGCCCGTCTGTGCGCCTTAAATCTAGGTAATTCAGAGGAGCACAGCGTTCCATAGCGAAATCTAGCTTTGTTTCAGCTAACTTTCCTTTTGGACTCCATAAGTAATGCAGTGTCTAGTGACACTGGCTGTAGCAACACAAATAAGAGCTTTACCACAGTTAAAAACGGGTAGACATTCCGGCAGCTGATGAGTTAGCGCTACTTTACGAGGAGGGTTTTTGCTTTTGCTTATATGTATTCACAGTTAACCTGCAAATATGAGTGCTGCAGTAAGCTATGTATACAATTAGTACAATAAATCTTTCACAAAAATAAGGCAATTTAACCCAAGTCGAAAGCACCTTTCCATTAAGGCTGATAACGAGCATGTCAACAGAGATCATGCAGATGCTGTTAGAAAAACTCAATATAACTAGTGAGATTTTGGCCCGCAACCAGGGGAGCAAACCAGGTAATTATTCCCCCACCCCCGAACTTTACATGCATCATTTTGTATTTTCAAAGCAAATTAGGTTGATCTGCAATCGGACAGCAAATTCTGCAATGGCCCTTTAATTAAAATTTCAGTTTTTGAAATGCTTTAGCTTACTGCAAAAGGGCACATCATGCGACCGGAACCAGGTGTAATAAATATTCCTTCTACAACTTTCATGCATTCATGAACACTTCGTTAGCGTGTTAGTATCTCTGTTCCGTAATGATATATGTTTAAAAACGTTTGGAATCAGGGAGCGAGATTTGATCAATATACTGTATGTAATAAACGGAACTGTAAAACCGAACACCGAGTCCATGCAATTCTGAATAGCAGGAACTGGAGTCGCAGCCAAAAGTTTTTAGATGGTGGGCCGAAACCGGAGCCTGAAATTTGGGTTCCGGTTTCAGAGCCCTAGTTTTGGGGGCGAGCAAGTTGTAAAAATAATGCAATGGTTTTAAGTTATCAACGGACCAAATGCGTTTTTGTAGCTATGGTAAAAAATTGCAACAAAGCGCCTAGAATTTATTCAACAACTGAGGTTTAGTATTTCAGAAACATGCTGCTCGAGGAACAACAGTTAATAACAGCTGCTTTTGCTCATTGTCCAGCGGATTTGAAAGCAGACAAGAAACTTGTCACTCGCTCATTTCACCAAATTATTTGCATTTTGAAACTACCTCAAAATCTCTCATGCGTTGTTGACTGTGTCGTAACAAATAATGCCACGCATCGCTTGGAAACAGCAAACATTGTCATTTCATGCTTCACGTTAACTGGATTAGCCGTTTTAAGGAAGTATTCGCCAAAGAGTGCCTTAAGCACGACTGTATAAAGAATTGCCACTGTGCAACTAATAGATTTCGGCATCGGCCAGCATGGCAATCAAACAGACATGCGTACTGAACTACTTCAAAAAATCTGTCAGCAAGAACCACAAAGCCGTCAGATTGGTGAAGAAACTTTAAAAAAAGCATGAGGTTAAAAGTGATAATTGTGATGAAAAGAACCGCCAAGTCGAATGGCAGATGTTGTAAATCTAGAGAATGCAACAGATTTTTGCAATGGGAACGAGTTTATTGGTTGACATTGAAACACGAGAAGCATGTTCTTTCGACGAGATGTTGGTCGCCTGAGAAACAGTAGCCTGCACGTTTCTGGTGTTGCAACCTCTACGGTGGTGTTGCGTTGATTCTGTGATTCACCACGAACGGAATGTGCGTGAAGAACAACACCATACATATACGTGGCGCGAACAAGCAATAATAGAGTGATCGTGTCATGTGAACTCTATTGTTGCTTGCTGCCACAGTGCGAAGCTTTGCGCACATGCCGCTCGGGATTTCCGATCGCATCACTAAGTTGTTCTGAAAATGTGCTTACGTCAAACCATGCAAATGGATTGTGTTTTTTTCTGCTGAGAGCGTATCAACATAAATGCATAACTTTTAAATGTAATCGCAATGGATTACTTTGTTATGTTGTTTATTCGTAAATGTTACCGAGCATGTGGCAAGTACAGTAATCTCCCGTCTTTACGTCCCGCACCGTCCACTTTAGTGGCCGGTAAACTTTGATCAGCCATAACTCCTGAACGGATGCGGCTAGAAAGCCAGTGAAAACATCCATGGATCGAGAAGACAGGATAGAATCGATTGGGAATGACAAAAACATACCTTTACCTTTGAAATTTTTGAGAAAAATCTATATTTGTCCTTTTGCCGTACTGAAATTTTGGCAAAATCCGGGGTAAATGCGAATAAACGCACACCGCTTTAGCCGCCCGATCCGGATTTTGCGCTTCGACGACCGCCGAAATAATCGAAAAACAAGATCGGTTCGAAAATATTTCAATTTGGGCCATTTCGCGCGGGAAACTTAGGGGTTACAAAGGTGCAGGTTGGAAAAATTGAATTCTAGATCACTGTTTAGTGGCTTGAGAACAAAATACAGGTGGTAGTGGCTTGCTAAATGGCTTAAAATGTTCAGGAAGGTATTCTGAAACCACCGAGACCTCGGGAAAGATGCTGGCCACTAGCGTACGGAGGGGGCCACTGTGCCATGCCCCCCCCTCAGACCCTAAAAATAAAAAAAAGTACAAACAGTATACGTATTTTAAGTTGCAAATGCGTATTTTTTCGTGTAATTTTGTAAACTTTTCCTTGGGGCCATGTCCCCGGACCCCTAGAATGGTCGTCCTAAAGTTGATTTGTGACGTCACACGATTGTGACGAAACGTGTCCCCCCTCGGGAATTTTCTGCGTACGCCATTGCTGCTGCTGGCCTAACTGCTTGGGAAGTTATGGTCAAAATGGAACCTGAAAATTGCTCAGCCACCTGGTGGGTATTTCGATTTTATTCCCAAATAAAATTTTCCTGTCAATATTTTGGTTTGAAATTTGCAGGGATGTTGTAAAACACCAAAATGCACCTTTTTGGCAAATTTGGTGGGAGTGGTGGCTGCCGACTGTCAGATAAGTGGCTTGAACCTCAAAATGGCCCCGAAATCTGAGTTTTTTACCCCCTGTGCACCCCCAAGAAAGGAAGTGGCAAATTTTTTTATCATCATTGCAAAGGTAAGGCCTTCACAAACATTTATTATTTGAAAGTTGACTTTCAAACATAAAAAGAAATTGAAAGTTGACTCTAAGTTGAATCAGCCAAATCATTCATGTTAATGAAGCATCGTACAACAATACGAAGTGAGTGAGACTGCTTTAGAAAAGACTGGGCGAAAGGAGAAACTCTACGTAAACGTTCTACCCTGATGTCTGAAGAGGCAAAAAAAGAATAGAGAGCTTGTAGGCAGATTTGCGGAGCTGAAAGATAAGTTGCATCTTTGGATTGATAGTATGGGGCGAGAAAACTGCCCGTTCCACCTTCACTCACCATTTCGAAAGCTTGAAAGTGGAACGCGGAATAAATTTTTGAATAATTGTCAATCTCACAGGATGACTTGAGAACCACCATGGCAGTGGTTTACCTGATTTAAAAACGCCGATAATTAAAACAACTCTTACTTCACGTTGATGGGCCAGAGGTGGACACAGAAGTCCTTAATCTTTTGTTGTTTTTTTTGGTTGATGTCAGTGACGTGTTGGAAACAATGCAAGCAACAAACGATAATGTATAAAACCAATCATACGGTTGGCAAAGCTTGTGCACACAGATGAAAAAACAACAAATTGATGCCATATTGGTGGGTTTGAGCGTACCAACAATACAGTCCTTTAAAGTTGAGATTCACTTGTTGTACCCTAATGCACAAGCGCAAGCAGGAAATTATTATGATGAACTAAAAGTTCCATCGAACACTTACGGGGAAATTAAGGCAGGTGATTTTGGAAGCGAAACGCAAAAGGGACCATAATATGCATCAGCTGGCGCTTTCTGACTGGTTTAAATCGTTAGCTTTTAGCACAGTAGTGTTGCTTGCCTAACTTTCTTCACTGACAAGTTGTCATGTTTGATTTACTGTAAATACCACTGACCTGTCGAAAAAGTTCTTTCACTTGTGTAGTGAAGTTACTTGAATCCTCATTTTTCGATAATTGTTTGCGAACTTAATTGAGATGCGAACTTAAACCGCGATTTAAGTGTACATGGTATTCGTAATTGATTACAGTTGTGATTTAATCGACCCATGTCTGCTACGGACCGTAGTTTGTGCATGTCTGTTTTTTTGAAAGGTATTTTTTTGAAACAAGAAGTCGTCAAAAGCATAAACAGGTCGTGATCCGGTTTTGATCACCTCGTAAACCCGGTTCCAACCCCTTGGGACTTCAACATCGAAAAAACTAGATGCACATATTGATCACCATGACCTTGTTGGAAAAGACCTGAATTGGATGTTCGCCCACAATTTCCCTTGTTCAAGCAAAAAAGTCTTTTTAACTTTTCAATAATATTTTTGTACGATTACCCCTTCCGAGCCGTGAATTCATCCCACCCAAGCAATCCCCTGCTTGTATCTGCTATGGATTGATTGTTTTCTGGTTAATAAATCTTCACGCACTTTTGTTCTTTGAGATCAAACGGTTTTTCTCATTCACTGACAACGACTGTATTTTCAGGAAGGCATTCGAGCGATAAGTCGAAACAAACAGCTGCTCTCGTTCCGGTCGATAGAAACTTACGCAGCTCCTTCGCGATTCCATCATCGGTGAGAGACGATGAACTTGCATGACCTCTACCATTTCCGGACTTACGCCTGCGAACAATCCCTCGACACCTTTGTTGCACCAACAGGTGTGAGGAAAGGATGTTTCTGTTTATCGTTCGCAGTCAAAAACTAGTTTGGGCCTTCAAGTTGTATCTTCCTGTTTATTTTGAAAAAAGAAGAACCTGCGGGAAACGACGCAAGGAGTGGAGAGAAAATACGACCTTTGTTTGAATTCAACGTCAGCACTGACGATTCTATAATTCAAAATGTGGGGGAGCACTACAGGGCCAGGAAAAAGAAAGGGGACCTACACAAATGTCTCTCATGCATAGTGATTTTCCGTTGTTTTGAAGATTATGATTAACCCTATCAAACCCCACGTATGTTGGTGAATATCGTTAAATATGACTTACCGTAGCTTTGTTATTCACTAGAGACGCATAAAAGCCACTAGACGCAGTCGCACACTTGCACTGCTATGTCGAACAATATGTGTTTACCATGCAACTTCCGCAGCACTACACACGTAAAAGGAAACACCATTTTCCGTACACAATTATGCCGGCCCCACACGAACGAATACAGCTGCACAAAAGTGAAAAAATTAACTTGAAAGAGAAATGGTTCCAACCACAAATTCCATCCTGACACAGTGACAAGTAGGTTGCTGATTGCTAACTAGTTTAGTCAAAATATTCCCACTAGACTACAAAGCATTTTTTAAAAATAAACCATCTGCCAACGGATTGATGACTATGACTAAACCGTGTTTCTGGTGGTTTACCGACACTTTGTGATTGTGGTATAACCATAACAACGTCATGCAACCACCATCACAAGTGTAATACCCATCTGCAGCTTGGATATGGTAAAGACTGTTCAATGCACTAAGCAGCAACAACGCGGTTGCGGAATCAGTGGCACCTAAAGTAGCATAGCAACGCCGCAGATAGATATGTGCGTAACGGCGTTTAGGGCGGACACCTGCAAAATGTAACTGCAGGCGTAAAACCTGCTTTAGAGAATATTCCCAAACAAGTGGTTTATTTTGATATTCACACTAGTTTTCCTCCGATTGATCCTCAAAAACTGACTTTTCAACCCTGCGTTGATTATTGCTATCTTGTAATAAACGAAACAGCACTACGTCAAAAAAAGATTCAGACAAATACACGATGAGTAATATGATTCTCACACAAGTTCCTGCACAGACTACGTCCGAATTTCATATCAACATCAACTCAATGTAATTTAATCCTTTGATTACTATCATGTCGATTGTCAAATTCAACAATGAAGTCATCTGCTGCAAGTCTATCTTTTCAGCTCGTATCCTTTCAACTGAAAGTAGAGTAATGTTACTCACTCCTTCACTGGTCATGGAATTTCTGAGAAATTTTTTCTCCGTTTTCATTTTTGAATTTTTCATTTTTTCACTATTTTCATTTTTTCATTTTTTTGCGGCATCGCCGCATAAAGCGTTGGTCACAGGAAGAGTTATTAATAATAAACGCAGCTTTGTGAGGAGCTACAAGCTAAATGAAAGAAATTGTTCGAACGATGTAGGCAACTACGACTCATTCTGAAGCAGATTCTTTGCCTAATTCAATATGCATATGCGAATTCTTTTAAGTTGTTCTTCTGATAGAAATGTTTTTCCTCCGGGTCAAAGAGCTGAAATGCCGGAAAGAATTGCTCCTGAATCATTGCAAAATGTCATTACAAAGTTGTATCAGGTTGCATGACGTGTGCGGGTAGACTTAAAACTGAAGTCACGAACCAGTTCCATAAGATTCTTCCAAGTCATACGCTTGGAAGAACACAGGTTGGAAGAACACACGCCTGCAGTCAGGATAAGTTCGGATAAATTTACTAACCCCAATTCTCAATGCTTTCACAAATACGTTGCTACTGGCACAAGCAACAATCTGCTAACAGTAATTTAATTCTAAGTCACACTGAAATACATGGCAGACCAACCTTCCCATTCATGCGACTGTGTCACCACCACGACTGCGGTCTGACTAAATTTCACGCAGAAATCAGTGACCACTGGTATGTGATGTGTGTCGTCAGCAACAACTCTCATTACCCGGCCGTCAAGAACAACCCACCTTATCATGCACTTGGGAAGTAATGAATGCAGGCTAGAGGGCTTTTAATTTATCGTTTAAAATATTGTTGGCTGAAAGTAATTCTACCGTATATGTTAACCAAACGAACTTGAACGTGAAATTGAGCACACAACAGGGGGGCAAGCTTGCGGCCAGCCAAAAGTCTGGGATGGACCACGTAGCTTCCCTTAGAATCGCCACTGCACGTCAACGCTTCTAACTTCACGAAAGGTGGACAATCGACCTCCATACAAGGTTCTCGTGTCCAACTTTGTGTCTGAAACACGCACACGTAGAACTTAACACAAGAGGTACAAGGGATAAAACCGCTGTTCTTGTGGCTTCGAGAATTACACGCTAATTGAAACAGATGAACAAGTCAAGCCCATCGTCGCTGTTCTGAAGAAATCTTTGAAATCTTTGAAAATGACGCGTATAGTTACTGCCTTGTGTTGTGTCGTGTGATGTTTGTAATGCGTGTTTTATGTTTCTTTTCATTTTGAAAGGAGATTACGTCACAATCAACAGCTTTATTCCTGGCGGCGTTTCTTTGGTGTGTTATCATTTTACTGCTGTCGGATCACTTTGCAATATGACATTTACTTGCTGTTTCGCTTGACGACTTCCACAAAGTTTGCAAATAGTTCGCACAAAACCCGAGATACTTACAGATGCTGCTTGCATGTGCAGCTGTGCATAATTCCGACTGACGCACTTATAGTGTTTTGTATAAAGATTGACTCTGTCTTTCGAAATCATATTTTACAAAAACAGAATCATTAAATCTTGCAAATGCATGCAATTAACACAAGAAGCCCGGTGCGGTCATTTTTGACCATTTTTTAACTATAGCATTTCGTATTTTCGTTAATGTCACTATTTGCTTCGTCATTCTCCTTGAATTTTCCTAAGTTATGATAAAGCTTTTGCAGCTATTGGAATTTTTTATTAGAGCTTTTGGAAACAAGAGTATTTCACACATCTACCTAGAAGCCCTGAGCGGTCAAAAATGACCTGCGCGTGATCAGGAGGTTAAGTTTCTTCAAAAAGGTGGTTAGAAGCTTTAGTAGAGTTTCTTTCGTAACTATGAACGCAGTTACGCAACAATGGAGTAACAGTTGATTGATTTTCTTCTGAGAACCAGGAGCTAGACTGATATTTAGTAGTCTTGTAGGTTTCTTTGTTAGCTGTGTCAAATAGTTGGTTGTTGTAATATCTCTTTCAGTAGGCTTTTCACTATAAGGGTTATATTGTCCAAATGACAGCTACTTCACCATGTTCTAAAGCTAGCAGAGGATCTCAAGCAGAAAAAAATAACAATTGTGGGCACTGTATGAAAACAACAACGACAGGAGCCAGACGTAGAGCTGGTAATGAAAGGCAAGCCATTGCATGCTCTGAAATTTTTTCTTCACTTAGCCTGCAAAGCTAAGCAGAAAAGGTTGTGTGCATCTTGCTCAATACACAAAAATGTAAAAGTTATAAATACCACAAAATATCTTCCAGAAATTGTAGAGTACTCAACTAATCTGGTTAGCGTGCGTGGTACTAATCTGGTTGTGGACCAAGGGCGTACGCAAGGGGAGGGTTAGGGTTAACCCCCCTGAGCTTGATATTTTAAAAAACTTTATTATCTGCGCAAAAGAGATTAATTGTTTTCGCATCCCTTTTGCTTGTTAATTTGTCAACTTATTGCAAATACCACGGAATGAAGTTGTATGCAAATCTCAAGTAACATGGTAAATGGTCCCAAAAGTAATAATTAAGTTTTGGTGGGAATCTGGGTTGTCGTCTGCATTCAGAACCATCTCACAACTTTTTGCAGGCCTTTGGTCCACTGCGCATATTTAAGATTGTGTTCCGCGATAGTTAACTTTATCCGAAACAATCAAGGACGTACGCAAAGGGGGATTTGGGGTTAACCCCCCTTGAGCTTGATACGTTGCAAAAACTTCATTACCCGCGCAAGAGAGATTAATTGTTTTCGCATACCTTTTGCTTGTTAATTTGTCGACTTATTTCAAGGAACATTTTAAATGGGCCAAAAAGTTCTAATTAGGTTGTGGTGGGAATCTGCGTTATCGTCTGCATCCAGAAACCATCTTACCGCTTTTTGCAGACCTTTTGTCCACTACGCATGTTTAAGATTGTGTTCCGCGATAGTTCACTTTATCCGAAACAGTTGTCTTTATTTTGTCTTCTAAGGCTGATCAGTGCAAGTGCTGATCCCACTGGCTACATTACCAATTTCTGTATCATGATAGAACTGTTGCACGAGCTCAAAAGCAGCAGTTGTTAACATAGAAGCATTCAGGCTTTTGATTATGTCTCAGCAGGGAAAAGGAAAACTAAAAGTTTCGAAATTTTTCTTGCGTACTTTATGCGCATTCTCAATTCTTGTGTAGTTTAGCAAGATTCGATCTTGCAAACCGTCCGTCAGCCCAGCCGTACACTTTCTATGCTCGACTGCTCGTTTTCGACAAGACATTAGCGCAGCCTCATTTCGCAGTTGTAAATTGCTCTGCCGCATTGATGAGCATGTTTTACTCCCCTGTTTTAACTCGTAGCCTGATATTTTTGCAGTAATGAACTGCTGTGTCGTAGCGTTGAGTGTATTTTTTTTTCCGATATCCTAACTTGGAGCGCTAATAGTTGATATTCAGTGCAATGACACATAAAATAAGGGGAGTGGATGTAGAAAATTATGTATATTATGTCAACAAACCTCGCCAAAACGTTGGTTTGAAAACATGAATATGACGTCAAATTGTGACGTCACAAACAGCGCACACCAAATACGAATTACCACCATATGCCACTAAATGAACCACCCCATGAAAATTTTCTGCGTGCACTACTGTTATGGATGCTCTGGACCAGATGGCTAGCTACCATACTAATAAAAGTGCGCCTAGGCGATTGCCAGATGCTTTGTTTTTCAGCATAATCGACTGTAGTGCATAAATGCTTACATCATTTACTGTCTAACAAGGAAATTGAAACTGTCAAGGAGACAGTTTCTACTTGAGCTTATGAAAGAGCTTTACAGCCGAAAGGTGTAGTGAGCTCTGTAACGTCCTACCCACATCAGCGACCCAAGACATCCAGCACCGCATTGACTGCAATCAGTGTTGAATCACACCTAAACTAAGAAAGGAAAAAATTACCAGTTTGTGTCATGCAAAAATAAATCTAGCTTCTGCCAAATCCGCAAGAAGGTCTGTTGTGGAAAACACGCATTTGATACATAGGCGGAGCCAGGGGGAGGCAAAGGGGCCATGGCCCACCTCAAATTTTTGGAAAATAATGTCATTTTGTGGTTTGAGAGGTGTTTTTCCAAACAAAATAGTGCTATTCGCCTAAAATCATACATTTTGCCACCCCAAATTTTTTGTCCCCCCAAAAATCTTTGGGCTGGCTACGCCACTAATTCGGTAAAGCAACTATTGCGACATGCAAAAATTGTGCTGACTGAGTTATAATGAAATGTTTTGATAACAATTTTCTTTTTCTGTGTAGGCTACTTTTTCACCTTACAAAAACATGCAAGTATGATTGACTGGTTTATTTCATTGCAACATTCGAGGTAATTTGAAAGAAAACGTTCATAAACGGTTTCACAAATGAAAGGTCAAAACTGACCGCACTCCTCCTTGTAGGTAGAGAAATTTTCCAGGGCTTCTATTGTTAAGCGAAAAGATACAGTGACAAACTTTGTGCATGTTCAGCCACACTGGTGTGTTCAAAGCTGTATGATTGCACATATTAACAGTAGGCTTACCATAGGTCCCGCTTCAGCCGGGAGAGTCCCGGTTTCAAGGGCTTTGTCCCGGCGTCCCGGTCAGTCAACCAAAATGTTCGGGTTAGGCATTCAGTCAGCCAGGATAGTCCCATACAGTATCTAATATAGTATTAAAAATTCTACTACCTACTCAACCACGTTACCGTGCGCTGTATCAATTCTTAGTTACTATTGGAATGGTAAGTTGCGCTTTCAGCTAAGACTGCTTATTACTTTCTGACAATTTTTAATGTAAAAGTAATCACTTTGGTCGGTCTTGGATAAACATTTTATGTTTAGTTCCTATTAAGACAAATACAACAAACTAGATTTGATCACAAAACATCGTCCAAAAATAAACCGTCCTAACGAAAAACAACATGTGGAGTTACCGACATCGCATCACGAAGTTCGGCACCCCTATCTGTGACGTAACAAAACATCCCATTCACGCCTTGATTGAGAATACTTCTAGCCATGACCAAGGTCGTGCGCAAGGGGAAAGTTCTGGGGTTAACCCCCCCCCCTTTGAGCTTGATATTTGCAACAACTTTATTACTTTCGCAAGGATATTAATTGTTTTCGTATACCTTTTGCTTGTTAATTTGTCGACTTAATGCAAATACCACGGAATAAATTTGCATGCAAATTTCAAGGAACATTACAAATGGGCTAAAAAAGTAACAATTAGGTTTTGGTGGAAATCTGGGTTATCGTCTGCATCCAGAAACCATCTCACAACATTTTGCAGATCTGTCGTCCACCAAGCATGTTTAAGATCGCGTTCCGCCATAGTTCACTTTGTCTGAAACCATTGTTTTTATATTGTCTGCCAAGGGCGTACACAAGGGGGTGTTGGCAGTGGCGAAACTAGCACATTGGGCCAGGGGGGTCAAATCGCTGTTGTAGGGGCCCGTGTTAAAACCGTAAAGTATATGACGTCATCGTGCTCATTCAA
>JGI24022J15233_10006013_pt1 | contig 13046 bp, 2 predicted proteins | sample Ectturendosymbi2_FD_15233 | JGI IMG/M metagenome (IMG submission 15233)
AAAGTGAGAGAAGTTTGTTTTACATTGCTGATTCTCGGCAAATGGAAGGTCTCTAAAGGACATGTGCAGACCATAAGGTGTCTGCCACAATACACAGTTTATAGCATATGGGTAATTGATTTTGACATTTGCTAAAACCAAGCACTATTGTCACCATAATCAAAACCTCAATAAAAAGTAATAAGTTTCTAAATATTCTGTATTCGGCCATTACTCATTTACACTATTTCTACTAAAACTTAAGGTTATGGCAAATATTTAGGAAGTATATTACTTTTTGAAGGTTAGCTGTAGGTTTTAGGTTACCAAAGGAGCAAGGAATTACCCCAGAAAACCGTTCAGTAATTATTGAAAAACAATCGAATATAATTTTTTATCTCTGCCTGGTTCCCATCGATTTAGTGATCAAGGCAAAACACAAAGAAAGCCCATTTTAATCTCCACCTATAATGTTGCCCTCAAACTATAAAAGTTCATGTTCCCGTTCGTATTCCACGTTTCACAAATATATTTTTTCATTATCTTTCTCAAAGAAGCTTTCCCATACTATGTTAGCTACTATCATTTCAAACTACAAAACACTTTTCCAGCAGACTTGCAAAGCATGGATGGAAGGAAACTACCAAGCAATAATGGTGTGTCATTTTACTGGCTCTTCAGGTTTATAGTTGCGATAAGATAAAGCAGCATTTGCACACACACCAAACAAAAAACTGTGAGTCACAGGCATAATGCCTTTATTTAAACTAGGTAGCATTATTCAAAGACTGAATGATTCCGATTTCATTTGAAGAATTTCTCGAACTGATACAAATTTTCATTAACTGAATTAAGTTGACATAAGTCGTTGCCATGACACGTTCCTAGCGGACTAACTGACATTATTACAAAAATGTGGGGTGGATTTTTGTTACTAGGCTGCGCATTAACGAAAGTAAAGTCTATAAAGATTGTGGCTGGTCATGATTCCTGATAACTGAGCAATCTATTGGACTGCTTTTAAATAGTACCTGATTAAGAATTGAAGATTCCATGACAACTATTTGACTATGAATTTGTGTGTAATATCTGGCACCCACTGATGTAATGGTAAAGAAAAATGAAAAGAAAGCCAAGTACAAAAACTTTCCGAATAGGACGTCTTTTTCAAACGATGACTGAAACAGTTCAGCATTTCTTTGGACACTGGACAATTTTAAACTCCTTCTAACCCGGAGAATACTTTAGTGCTACAAAATAAAATCTTCTAAACAGTTACATTGTTGCAAGCTTTGAAAGAAGGCATTTTTGGTAGATCTTTTTTTAAATATTTTTACAAGATATTTTTGATGAGCTGAAATACCTAAGAGCCTTGCCATTTGTACAATTATTTAAACAAGAACACAATTACAGGAAGTGGTGGGCTTCACTGTAACTCTTTTCAGATAAACTTGCAGTTTAAAAACAACATCTCGCGTTTACAAAGACAACAGCAATCTGCTCTCGTTTCGTTTTTTCTATCAGTTACATATTTTAACCTATGGCTTGATTCTTATTGTCCTGGTCGATTACTTACATGCTAATATTTTATTAATTTCGTACATGCAGCTCTTTTTCTGCTCAGGCACATTTTCCCTATAGTTAGCGCCAACAGTAATAGTGCTGTTGAACTACGTTGATAAATCTAGCTTAAACTTACAGCAAAACACTTTAAGATAAGTTATTACAAAGAAGCTGACTGGCAAGTTTTGCTCACAGCAATTCGAAGGCCATCTCTTCACCACTTGCCCCGAGGCGGTTAAATGCGCCTCCAGAACACTTCACAACAGCAGTCGTCAGACGCTCGACATAAACGTGATTTAGCCAACACAAACGTGATGCCATTTCAAAAGCGTTCTAAGGAGGGAATATGAACGTTTTCAAGTCACACAGCAGCACCATAAAATAATTTCTAGATAAATTACCTAATGAATTTTTTAATTTGTTTCCAAACCAAATATTTGCTTTATGACAAGCAAATGTCTTAAATTCATGTTTTTCGGAAAGAACTGTAGAAAAGGTTGTAGCCAAAAACAGTACAATTCTTGCAATAATAATTTTTTCTTTTCTTATGGATGAAACCTGAAGCAAATTTCAAAAATTAAATTTTTAGCTAAATACCTCAGCAGTAATACAACGTATCTTCGCTTCATGTACATACTTGCTTTCCTCTAGATGGTGATATTGAAAAATGGCTTCATTGTTGGTTTAAGTGAAGTTCGTATGTTTCAAAGGCACTTCGTATATTAAATTACTCCGTATTTATTTTAAGTTCTGCAACTGCAGTATTTTTGAAGCAAATAGTGATCGAATCATCATTTTGTGCCTACTGTCTGAACATTTTCATAAATGAAAATTTGTGACTCACAAAGAAGGTATGCTTCTCATTTACAACAGCTAATCGCACCCTTGATGCAAACATCAACACCGGTAAGTTTCTTCGCTTTGGCATGGCATTGAAGAAATGTTAGAAGTGAAAGCACAAATATCAAACGATTGTCAACTAAAGTTTTAAAAACTGGAATGACTCACTGAGCCACGCAACTGCACGATGTAAATTATCCCTCGTTCTAAACACCAGACTTATTACTGTGTTCGTCGCAATGTTTCACTGCTTGCTCACTTTCTAGATGCTTATCCAAATTAAGCCAAACGATCTCCTAGATTCTTCGTCATCCCCCAAAACATAGAAACTGCACTAATTCTACATGACCTGCCGTGCTACGTCATTATAGAAATAACACCGATAGAACATAACTGTTTCAGCAGAAAAATAACAATAATATGTAACATGTTCCTCATTGAAAACAAAGCATCGTTGAAAATCACAGTTATTTTTTGTTGCAATAGAAAGTTGAAGCAGAAAACTGAACTGATAAGAGCACCGTTAATTCCGGTGCTAGTTTGCTTTACTGTTTATCTGAAGTATGAAAGAATCAACGCATCAACTCACGTGTTGAAAACCATGCAATGACCTACATTTATCATACGAATAAAAATGCAAAAGTTCCGTTAAATTTCAAATGCTTCATCAGATCTTAAAAGTGATAAAGTTACCTACGTTAGTTGCAGTTATCTTTTAAATTACACCCTGTTGTGAACCGGGTCTGTAAAATCTATTCATTCTTAATGCAGTCTGCAACAAGCAATTTAGTAATCTTTATCACAGAATTGCTTGCCTAAAATAATGAAACCTTCTATGCACCAATATGTCGACGCTGAAGTAACAAAAGTCTGTTGTTACCAAAGCAAACAAGACAGTTCAATTTTGTAAAATAAATTCATTCCATGGTGCAATTACCTAAATTCATCGTTGGAAGACCCGTGTTCAATTTAGCACCAAACGAAAAGGCTGTACCACACTTTGTGAGGTGTTTGGATTCTCTATTTTTAAACCAACTCTTTGGCTGTAGTTTTCCGTATTTTCCGCAGGCGTCTAATTTTATTAGCAGATCTGTTTTAGCGTATACTGATTGAAAAAATACGTACCGGTATATAAAAAATAACATTTTTGTCAGGCACAGTTCTACTTCAAAGACATAGTTACGTTATATAAAAAACACGGGTCTTCCAACGATGGTGACGTTATATAAAAAATAGAATAACACTTTTGTTAACCAGGTCAAATGTATTTCAGTACGAAAAAGGCATTTTACTTTTCGGAAAACGTCACATGTCATGATTTGATGTTGTCAACAACATCATATCAAAACAAGAGTTAAAAGTTCAGCGAAGATAAAATTTTGCTACGAAGCCGACATAAATGCAAACTTTCTCGAAACACAGCACATAATCTTACTGACATAGCAGAAACAACATGAGAACATAAGATTGTTAAATAACAGAAAGACATTCCAGTCGGCTTAGAATCATTAAACAGAATAAATGTGAAAACAGCAATTAAACATATTTAACTTGTCTCTCGTGAGTTGCACATGTGAATTTGTCGTGAAAAACAAGATTAGAAATGCGTCCATTGTACTGTTTAATCAGAAATTACCTTCATTCGTTTTCTTAGTTTCAAATCAACTGGAGAGTGCCTACAACAATCGAATAATTGAAACTAGTTTACTAAGGTGACGTTTCATTATTCAGGTCAAGATTTCCCTGTGCTGTCGCTGAAACATCCATCTTAATAACTGGGCCTTATTTATTAACTTGTAACTAAACGAGTTGACGTGGATCATTATAGAAACGTCTAGAACCTCATTGTTTGTCTGTGAACAATCAACGATTGCGTTAGACACTTTTCAAATAAGCACTTGAACGCGCCATACAACATTGAACTTTTTGTTTAATTTATTCTTACATTTCATGTCTACGAAAAAAGAGTATTTGGTAATCACTGCTGGTCAATGAAGTTAAAAAAAATTATTTCAGCTGTTTTTCATTTGTATAGCAGAAAGTAATTGGATCAGCCAGAGCTTAACATGTTTGCACAGCTTCCTTTGCATGCCTACTTACTATCTTAATTTTATATCGCACAGAGCCTTAGCCTCTCAAACACATCGATAAAATCCAGAAATAAATGGAAATATTCCTTTTTGTTGAAGAGAAACAGCATGCAGCCGCAACCGTTCTAATGAAAAGCTGTTACGTGTTGCAAAACTTTCGAAACAAATGTTTTCCGTTAGTTGCATCTTCAGCAACAACCGATCCTGCTGCGTGTAACCGGATCAAAGTTATCAGCTCTCTCAATCATCTGCGCAACTCAAAGTCTTTGTAGTCTCAGTGAAGTACGGCATTTTCTTAATACCAATCGTGCAGATAGTATTTTCCTCTTGATCTCACCATGGTTTCTGTTTGGCATTTCCTGCATCTACTCCTGCGGAAAAAGTAATGGAGTCAAACGATTAAGATTATTTCCAAAAAGATTTTTCAGAGAGACAGTTTAATGCTGTTTAAGCTGACACCCACCAACTGATACTACAAAACGGATCTATGAATCCACAAATTGATTCATTATTTCATCTTTAAACAAACTGATCAAACAACAAACAACAACAATCACTCATTCGATCAAAGCATCTAGCCTCTAGCTTCAGATTATGGACGACCGCAGTTAAATGAAATATAAATTTTCTGAAGAAAAATTACATTTGTTGATACTCTTTGAAGTGACCAGTTAAATGAATTTAAGGAAGTATTATACTGATTATGCTGTTCTTTTTAAGAAAGCGTTGGTTGTATCTGTAAAACAACAAAAAATGGTAATAGCATGCCTAGTAGCAGGTGTCTTGAATCACTGATATCACTGATATACGCAAGTGGATCCTCAAAACCACAATCAAGTTTACAACAAGCAGAGATTACAAAAAAATTTATTTAAGTATGAGCCAGGCAATCATTTGATAACCAGGCAATCAAATTATTGCCTAGTTAAAATTGGCCGTCTTTTGGGCTTGCTTAAAAGTTACATTAGGGAAAGGCAGAAGCAGCCACTCTTGTCACAATTTTTATAGATTTTGACTCTTTGCTTCAGGACCTTTCGACAAAACTGACAGCAATGTGGGATGTGACAAAACAGCCGATAGCATAATTGCAGCGACTGGTTGGTGATTGTGGCCACCAGCACGCAGTTGTCGTAAGGCAGAAATTTTGCTTTCCAATTGCAGCAGTTTGCAAAAATTAACAGGTTTAGAAGAAATTACCAGTCATATGCGAGGACTACCATGATCCCCACTTGCGAAGATAAGGATGCCATTGTTATAACGTCTCCCTCAAGATATTTTGACCTGAGCTGATTGCATTGACCGACAGCGCGTGAAATCATTTTGATATAACATGAGCTTTCAAACCTCATTATTGAATAACAGCCAACACGACAAGGTATTGAATAATTTATCACCAAAAGATCGTAAATAATCTGAAAAAACATCGTACCAACAACGGTTGTACACAGTGCTGAAAGTGCTTGCAACAGAAAAATGCAAACGAAGTAGTGACAAAAAACCTGTTCTAATGCTTTGCCATTTGTTTATTAACTTTAGTGTGCTGCTTGCTGAGTGTAGCCATATACAAATAGCAGTTGCAAAACTCACCATAACCTTTGGTTGCAAAAAAAGTGTTAACGCTGCGAGAAAGTTACGGCGGGGTGCATTTAGGAAAAGAACAGACCGCGTTTCGTTCCCGTTTCTGATATGCACATGAACAAACTCTAAATATCCTTTGCAGGGATTGTGCTGTTCTTTAACTATAGTTTCAAAACAGGATGTATTTTTCATTTTTTTAAATTAATTTAACAGTTTTGAATTCGTGTGTATTTGGCAACAAAAACTTGGTTTGTTGAAGTTAATTGCTAAATCAACACACTGAAAAGTATCAAACAGAAAGTCAGCCGGGAAGTAAAGGCTTTATCAAAAAATCTATTTTGTTGCTGTTGAAGTACATAATTGTTTTCTGGATTTATCTAGAACACTAAAAAAATACATTAGCCCTTTGAATGTTAGCACGTGTATGATCCTTTGATTGACAAACATATTGCAAAATAGACACCTATACAACTATCATAAAAAGTTTTACATGTGTTTTTTCCTTCAATATTGTTTCCAAAACATGTGATGGAACAAATAACGCGCAATTCCTTCATATGCATTCATTGACAACGAATATTAATTTTCATTGGATAAAGTAGCTAAAACTTTGCTTTGGCTTAAGCTGCTGCTAGACCAAACGTCAAGTGCCTTTGGGAGAATCAAATAGTTGCACGAAAACAGTTTACTTAAAGAAATGTCAAACTCAAAGTGAGTTTCGAAACCTTTTCATGTAAGCCGCAGGAGCATTGCAATATGGCAAAATTATTTTTTCTGAGATAAAAAATATATAGCACTAAAAACTGACTGCATTTCTTGCTAATTTTCAGGGTCGATCTGGTAAAGTATTTATAAACAGCTTTTGACATAAGTGAGAACGCTGAATTTTAATTCAAGTGATGTGAGCAAATGTTTGGTTGCTCCACTTATCGTCCAAGGGAAGGTACATTTGAGACTGGTCTTGTTATCAACAATATCAGCGACGTCACTTGAAATAGCAATTTAAATGTTTTATACTTTTCACCTTCATGCCATGGTGCTAGGCCCTCAGCATGCAATCATTCATTGGAAACTGAATGGTTCAAAACTGCGTAGTTGCATAAACCTCCTTTTGAGGTTCAGGGCTCAAATTAAAGTAAAAGACTTCATTTGTATTGCACAGCATTACCTTATCGCTGATTGTAGCAAATATACATTTTCCTGATGCAATATATGAATCTGCGTTTTTTACCCTATTTTTATTCTTTCGGTGCTAAAATCTCGAATTAAAACTCCTACGTCAGTAGCCTCGCAAAAAATCTGAGAACAAAGTCTGTGCAGTCTTGAAAGGTGATTTTCAGGGAATGTTCTCACTGATCAAAAGTAGAAAACAAATTCTCCCACATCGCATCATCAACATAGCTACATCAGTGTATAGATGTTGAAATGGATTCCTTTTATACATACAGTGTGCTTGAAACAACTCGAAAATTGATCATTGTGGTAACGAAGGTAAACACCACATNTCTAAACACGTATATTATATCGTCTAACTTCTATCGTTCTCGTAATAACTTTCTATATTGTGCAGTAAGATTTCATGTAATCAAATACATCATTTAGTCAAGATATTCGGGCATAAAACCGCATTGCAAAGAATGAACTGAGTCAACCTTTTGTTTCCACTTACCAGCACAATTTTAAATTCTGCACTAACTCGATTTTCGAACTCCATTTTTCTGAAAATGTTTGTTCTATAAAGGCATGTCTGGCTCCAAGTACCTTACCAGACCCACCTCCAGCATGGGTAATTTGTATGTTTGACTAACTTTTAGGCCTATAGAAATCGTTATATCGCGGGCCTCACGTGGGCGCAAGTTACGTTGGAAGCAATCGGCGCAACCGGCTTAAGACCAGCCCTGTCAACCAGAGTACGTGACGTATTGCAGTGAGAAGCTCTTCTTTTCATTTCGTTATATAACGTATCTACATCAGCGAGTGGATACAAGTTTAGAGGAATTGGGTTGCTGTAAAATTTCATGTATCGCCTTGCACTTACTCCGATCCAGGTGCATAAGGTTCCTTATAAGGTAACAGCATCTTTTTACAGTAAAGGGAACCTTGCTTCAAATGGTAACTAAATACCTTTGACAAATAGCGTTACCTCCGGCATCGCATTGAATCGTTGTAAAGCACGATAGGGAAAAAATACCTTAAAACAACTGATTTTATATCGTTCCAAATGAGATTTGTTACAAACAGATTTTTATTGCACCAGTACGGCAATTGCATTTTTCTGGATCAAACGCTTGGTTGACTAGGTCGCTCAGATGGTGTTATTTGGTGCATATGGCTTAAGTTAATTACAGGCAAGTCGGGGAGCTACNGTGATTGGGTTTTTCTNCACTATGTGGTGGAAATTGACCTCGTTGCTTAAGTTCGTTGAATTTTTATGTGTTCCTGATCGATTTGCCAACTCAATTAAAGATTGACTTTTGCTATTGAGAATGGAAGGAAATTTATTTTAAAATCGATTTCTCTAACTGGCGCAAGTCCCAATTTTCCACGTGAATGCGCATTCGAACAAAGCGAAGAACACCATCATACAGTTAGTTGCCGGTTTATCTGGAGAAAACGCCTTGAACAATTACAATTTCTTTGGTTTAGGGGCATAGGAAGTGCATATATCTTATTATTAGTATCTTACTTCACTGAGTGAAAGTATACGTTCATTCTATTGCATCATTTCTTTTTCCGACAGGAAACCAACTTGTATTGTTATCATGCTTTCTGGGATTATCATAGCCTATACATTTTTTCTATATTTGTAAATTAAGCATACTTGCAATTTGTATATACACACTTACATGCCTTAGTTTACAATTTTGCTCGCATTCTTAAGCCCACAGTTTAATTCCTTGCTACTCCACTAATTGCTATCCTTTGTATTATATGTCGATCATTTTATAGATTCTAATACGAATCACCTGGGAACCAAGGTTCCCTCAAATATTTTCTAACCAAATTTGCTTTACCACTACAAATTGTGAACAGAAAGATCTGTTTCCTTAATCGAAAACTGGCGTTTCGTTTTTGGGCTGACCACGTAAACTACCAAAGATTTTGGGCCAAGGGCGCAGATGAATAAAGTTAGTTGTTCTTGTAACGTACTATTCGAAGCCATTTTATTAAGAAGTGTATTTATCCTGCTGGCATTGCTCTAAAATAAGTTCATGTATGCGTTTATTTTATTATTTTCGTGCTTGTCTCAGACTCAAGGCCCATATCGCAGTGGTTGGTAATAAAACTCTAGAACAAACCGCATAACCATAAGACAGTAGGACGCAAGATGTCTAGGTGTTTCCTGGAACACGCAGACAATGACAAGGAGCAATTAACAACAAGCCTGATGCATGTACTTTATCAATTTACTCGTTATATGCTCAGACAAAAGAAAGTCTATCAAACATACGAGCGAGTTTCGAAAACCTGTTGTTGAAGTAAAGTGCTGAATTAATTGTACATAAACAACTACTTTTGCTCATTGTTATCAATTTAACTTGCCTGTGCACTTGGATTTTAAAATTTTCATGAAAATATTTTCATGTCATTGTGACATGTTGATTGTCAAAATTTGTGAGAACTGACTGCACAAATCATTTAAGAATTTTGAGCATTTAAAAAAAAAACATAATTTCTGCTTTTCCTTATTTCTAGGTCAGGATGGAGCGAATTAAAAAAAAAGATTTTTACAGATGCAGGTGCTCAGCATAGCGGTGTGGGTGGTTATACTTACACTCCAAAATACAAAAAAGAACTATACCTCTGTCTGCTTGCAGTTCATCGGCCAAGAACATCCTTTACTAACCAATACATCGAGACAGATGACATTGTTCTGAAATCTATTGCGATGTGATGTTTTTTATTTTACTTTTATACTTTCAATTGCAAGGTGATATATAGATTCGTTCCTTGAGCAAGTAGAAGCTTCAGACGTCTATTGCCGAATTGAGTTACTGAGTTAATTTTCGTAAACCCTTCTTTATCACAAAACCACCAGCCTTCACTATGCTCATTAGTCATTGCTCATTAGTGCGATCGGGATTTAACAAATAAACAACGCTTGTGTTGTTGCTTCTTGCCATCCACATTTTTTATCAATTTGAAATGAAGTTGTAATTTTATTAGGGGATCGGGGGCTAAACAGCTAAATACTAAAATCATGGCGACCTTTCCTGCGTCGAAAAATCGTTTTTATGAAGTTGGTATGACTTGGTCGTTAACCTGGGGTCCCATCAAATCGTACCCAATTGGTCCCCGCAGTTCCTAACACCGGTCTTGCAGATTGACAGTCCTTAAACTTTCAAAAATGTAAGCATGAATCTATCCGTCTTAAAATTTAAAAACTTGCACACTGCAGACAAACGTCCATTTTGATAGTTTGATGTGTTTTTGTGAGTGCTGGACATTAAACAAACCAGGAAACAAACATTTAAACAGTAGAAATGTTGCTGTTCATCAAATTTATCAAAGTTTAATGCATGGGGTGTAACGAATTATGAGAAACCATATGGTCAGAAACCACAAAGTCATTCTTGAAGCATTCGTAGATGGCATATACAAGATCTTATTCACAGGAAACTTAGAATTTTTGCAAAAATTACCATTGCAGGAAAAAGGGATAAACAAGAAAGAGGATAGGTCGTTAAGAAACGCATCTTCGCAACAACAAGATTTCAACAAACAGATTTGAAAAATTGAATATTTTCGTGAAAATCACGACAGAAAGAAGTTATCCTCGAAGTTTTTGCTGCATAAGCGGCCGTACGCATAGCCTACGAGTAGGCTACGCCTAAAGGTGGAAGATGCAAAATGAAGGTCAGTGTGAAAAAGAAGACAACAAAGCTGATACAAACCAGGAGTGTCAAATTAAAAACATAATTTTTGTGAAGTCTCTAAAGTTGCCGAAGACATTTTCGTTGTGTGTTACCTGAAATTTATAAAGTGAAATTTAAAATTGTGGCCGTTGTCTTTGCTATGGAAAGAAAAGCCGCAATAAATTTTCAGGCAGTACAAAAACATTCCTTTTAAGTCTGACATTTTGTGCGCAATAAGAACGGTTTTCGTCGTGTTTTCGAAGTAGAACTATACTCGGTGCAGCAAAATGTATACTGAAAGAGCTTCACTTTTAAATACATGCAAAAACAATTGTATAGAAAAAATATTTGAACCAATTTTAGCAAAGTTGTTGTTCAGCAGTTTGCTGCTGGTTGTTGTGTAAAATGCTCCTGAGTTCTTTGTGGCATTTTTCGCTTTACGTAAAAACCTCCGTTGGTTATCTGATTTCAGCGATAAAAATAGGATTTTCTTCTAATTTGCAAAACTTCCAAGTGCTACTGTTCTATACACACAACTTTGTGATGTCAAACCTAGAGGTTTGAGCCAGGGGGAAGCTTAGCTGAAGGGAGCCCACTAGCCAACACTCAGAAAAAGGTTGCTAAATGATAGTGATTCCGGATGTGGATATCTATATTAGCTAAAAGATGAAAACACCCAAAAAATCTTAAAAAAACAACTTACTGAACAACAAAATACTAAATATCAAAATCTAAGCTACGTGGAGACCCAGTTTTTGTAATTAGCTTGCCAGGGGGAGGTTCCCCCTTGCCATCCGCTAGTCAGTTACGTCATTGATAATGTCACAACACTTTATCCGCGTCCCGTTTTAGGACGACTCGTCGCAAAAAGCGTAGCCCTTCAATCTTACATTCTTCACCCTGCTTATAGGCGAACGCAGAATGCGAAACGCAAATGTACGTCTTAAATTGTAATCGAAAATTGCTGAAGAAAGTACGGAAGTCATGTGTGTATTTTAATGATGTTCATAACGTCAATCGCGTGATGACTAACCTTATTCTCATTACGATGGCCGCTGCGAAAATGATTCCGAGAACAACGAGCACAGCAGTGAGGGCTGGTGTTACAACACGAAGGTCTCGAATGCCTGGAGATAAGCATAAATCCAGGTGAATATAGCACAGGCGCTAGACATGTCTACGCATATGTTAAGTTTTCCTGTTAACTGTGGTTAGCAACCGCAAACAACAACCTCCTAAAAATTAAAAAAAAAACACTTCAACATTTTTGAAGCGTTTGACGACACATTGCATGCATTTTGTTAATTTAAGAGCGCAATCGGGATTATGCGCAATGATACATGGCAATGTTCTCCGAAAATGGGAAAGTTTATGCTTTCTGATTTTTTGAGTCAAAAACCTCAGAGATTCAAACTAAATCTATTTAAGGAAACAGCATATTTACTAAAATACATCTCACTCCATCGTAACTACTCCATTCACTTATTCCCTTAAATTTAGGTATATAGCCTTGCTAATCAACCACAATATGTGTCACAAAGGAAAAAGTGGTAGTTAGGATTGCCTGCAAGTTGCCACAGTAACTAGCTACATTAACTAACCACAGGCGCAGTTTTGCCCATCAAGAAAAGTGGTCTATTAATTCTGCTTATTCTACAAGCCAACAGCCACTGGTTACGCAATAAACTAAAAAGATAAAAAGAGTCAATTTGGCGGCACTACGATTTATTTAAATAATGATTTGGTGACAGGTTTAAATGCAGCATTGTGGACATTGCCTTGTTGCCAATGACAATTTTGTCAAATTGTTGAGTGTCTCATCTCCGAACCGTTATTATCGACAAATTGTTTGAGCGAATTGAGGATTCCATGCGTGATTGATTTCCTTTTAGCATCACTACAGTTATCTGAGTCTAAAATTTCAATTTTCCTGAGTCGTGACACAGAAAATCAATAATTCCATCAAAAAGGGTTTAAGAGTATTTGTGCTTTGGCAACAGAAGCATGAATGTTCAGGTTTGCAAAGTTAGTGGGGCAGTTAGTCCAGAGTTGTAAACGGGCCTCAGTTTGAAGCCCGAACTGGCCAGAGGCCGAAAGTGCAAGCCCGGACGTGGCCCGAGCCCGACATTTCCTTTTGAAG
>JGI24022J15233_10006016_pt1 | contig 13040 bp, 10 predicted proteins | sample Ectturendosymbi2_FD_15233 | JGI IMG/M metagenome (IMG submission 15233)
GGGACCAGCAATTAAACAATACCTTTCGTCGATCAGCATCAGTCAGGGGAACTCCAACGAAGTTCCCAACATCATTTTCACTACTGAATACTTGACTGGCAGACTCTGAGCACGAGCTAGTGTCATTTCTAGCTCTTTTGCAAAAGTCTCTTTCTCTTGACGAACTCCGTTTCCGCTTGCGTTGTACAACTGCAAACTTATCCATTTTTCCTCGCACTCTTCTGACCATCACGGTACCCGAAATTCGAACTACAGGAGGAGCAACTCCAATCGTAACGCATTGCGCAACACGTGCAGAGTTTCTAACGTCATAGCATGTATGAAGCGGTTTCTCTCAATGCCATTATGACTCACGAATCGCAACGTCTTTATCGAAAAGCGACATTCAGCGAGGGTTTCCTATAGTCATAGCACGATTTGCTTACTGCAATTGAAGTGTAACACTCGTAACGTAACAAGGTAACAGATCACTACACGACTAGTTATAATCGAAATCTTTATATAGCTGTGTATGCGATGTATGCATGTTCGGATTTTTTGTTTTGTGTTTTAACAAATGTCAGCAACAACTTTGTGTTTAGGCGATTTCCGTTAAGGGGGGTTCTATCCCCCTCAGACCCCCCTGCGTGCGCCCCTGGTTCTGTGAAACAGTGTAAAAATCAAACCAACATCGTTCTTCACTGCACCAACTATTCAAGACCGCTGACATCGTCACTGGTTGGGAGTCAAGCATTGCGGTTCTCACGAAAACAATAGAGCAAACGATTTTTTGACCTAAAAACTGGAAATTTTGACTTCATAATTTACAAATTTTAACTTTATATTTACTGATTAATTTCCTGCGTTTGTAACTGCAAAAGAAGCCTTTGGTGTTGAGGTTAACTCAGAAGCATGTTCATGCAGTACACGTCAAACTTTTAAAGAATTTGGTTATTTAACCTTAGAGTCAAACCTGAGAACATTATAAAGGTAAAGCACTATATGCATAATGGATAGGGCATTTACGAAACCAAGTAAGTACTGTAAGACCACGTTTCTTGCCTTTCCACGCCTAATATGCAATCGTCTAGCAATGGGCAAAGCAACATTGCTACATCAAAAGTCGCCACAAACCAATTGTTATTTCAGAATTGCAAGAAAGCATATCAATATCAATTGTAGTAGCTTCAATAAATATTGATAAGGGGAAAAAAGCTGTTCCGCAAGAAAATTTGACGTAACGATAAATTTTGACCTAATGATAAATTTTGACATTTCTTTGACCAAATAACTTTGGAGTCGCTCATGGTATCAGCGTGAACTTTGGTTTGTAGACGTTTCATAACCTTTCAAAACGGCTAAAATCTCTTATCAAATTGACTTTATTGTCGTGTGGTTGCCGTAATTATTATTGTGCATGTATTTTGTTGAGTATAATGTTCAAAATAAGATAAAAGAATAGAGAAACTGTTCCACTTAGTTTGTTAGGTTTATTAACCCAATCGTTGCATGATCAACGTCACAAAAAGATATCAAGCACTAGCATTCGCCAGCCTGTATACATCAGCACACGGGGTTTGGACGTTTCTCGTATAGTATGCATTAAATAATTAGCTTTATTATACTGATATTCGTCGAAAGCAACCAACACTGACATAGCTATCGGAAAATACCCAATCGGTCAAACTCCATTTTTTCAAGAGGAAGACTTCAGCTTTTTTGAAGGAAGCAAAATGGCACAACAACCGTAACCTTGACTGCCACTAAATCATCGCATCGACTTACACGGCGATAGCGATTGCAAGTTGCCGTCAAGTTTGGCTCAGTTAATTTTCGTCATGAACTGTTACAAATCCCTCCAACCGTATGTGTTATTATTGGCAAAATTGCCTTGAAACAAGTCTTTATGGCCTTCGGTAAAGCATTGCCAAACCATTGCTTCGTAGACAAAAAATATGAATATTCAATATCATGTGTTTCATAATCTTTGGTTACTACCTTGAGTAGAACAAAGAAGTGTGTTCTGTTGTAAAAATACTGGAAATCTGACTATTGCGAGACAATGTACGTAGCAAGTAACGGCTAGTAAAACTAGTAACAGCTAGCTGTAAGTTGTAAAACGTGCTTATCGTGTTTTTCAGTCAGTTCGAGTGTTTTGGTGTTCTGTGGATATAGCTGTACTGTATTCATATGACTTATGACAGAGAGTAACAGAACAGCAAGCTAGAAAAGGAGAAGCTTATTCAGGAAAGTAAGCCCAAACACCCAATCTTGGCTAAACTAAGGAGTCCAAAAAATTCTTTTCGCCACCTGTTGTTTGAGGCTTGCAATGAAGTCATTCTGTTGTGGAGATCACGCCGAAAGTTACACTGCGCAGAAGGTTGCTGGGTGAAATATCTTTTTGCCAGCTAACTAGCATAAGCGAATGCGGTTGCACAATCCAGGAATGTCTCATCGAATCCAAAGCGACGATGAAGGTGAAGCCCATGCTATATTTCATTCACACGGATGCTTCAATTTTGTATCAAATGCAGTTAGCGTTTTCTAGAACTTTGGGCAAAAGTGAAGCTGTCAATACTACTGAAGTTTCCCATTATGTGTGTTGCTGAGCATGGTTTCTGCCAAGTACTGCACAGTGCACATGCGCAATAAATATCGCAATTGTCTTGACATGAATAAGAACTGGGAAACACCACACGACTTAAACTGACCGAGTTGCAACCTGCTTTGAAAAAGCTTGCAGATAAACACCATCGCAAAAGGTCGCACTAGTTGGAATCAACTGTTTTTTTGGAAATGAATAACATTTATTCTACAAATGCAAATGCATTCGTTTTGCTTTGTGCTAACCAGTTGCCCGTTTACATTTCATTAGCATTGAATTATCTTCAAAACAAAATACTATTTTCAGACAAAGCAAAAAATATAAGGCGGCGTTTTTCAAGCAATTTTCCTGTAGGGGGGAGATTTTACAAAAAAGGTTGAAGACCACTGGGTTAGGGTTTGTGTTAGGGTTCGAAAAAGAAAAATAATGAGTCCAATATTTTTCAGTGGTTATAGTTATTCCCGTATTGAAGCTTGTTGTGGGTAACTGACATCTGACCAATAAGTTTTAATTTACACAACACACATTAAAAAGGTAATCGCCAAATTTCATTCCTTCACTCATAAGCAAAATAACTGACAAACACTAATAGGTCAGAAATTTCGCAGAGGTCAGAAATTCACTTGACACCGGTCTACCGGTAAAAAAACGAAATCGTCTTCACTACCGGTACTTGCAAGTGTGTGGCGAAATCTAATCAAAATGTTGCGGTGACAACTTTCCGCTTTGAGAAGGCACCAATTTTGTGATGAACACCTCTCGTGGCATATAGTGATAAACGTTGGCAGATGAGAGATTATCGTAGGCAACAAAGAAAAGTGAAACGGGTATGGTAAGTTATGTTCTATGCGCGATGAGGTGGTTGTTTGGATAGAAAGGACCACGCTTGTCAATCACTCAGCAGCTATGTTTGTGTTGCTCTTTAATTTGCTTTTTGTTTTTCAAATGTAAATTCATGCTTTCGCGCTATTAGACAGCATACGATTCCACCTTCGTTTTTCTGCTGTTAGTGCGTACAAAGTCTGATGAACGATTTCCAGTGAAAATCTCGATAAACGACTTGTTGGTAATGTACTAACGGCAACCGTTTGTTGACACATCGATTGTTGAATGCCAGACCGCGCTGTCAGAATCTCCGCAATTTATGGGAATGGCGGCAGCAAATAAGAAGCGTTTGCATCATTTCCACCCCCCATTGAACGCTCCACTGCCCGTAACTCGATCATGTTTCAACCAAGCAACAAACAAATGGAGGCTTTTGGCGGCGTGGGAAGAAAATCCGAAATGCCGGAAGCAAAATGAAGACACAGCGGCATTTATTGCTTATGGTCGGATGAGGGACAATGCGAGCAGAACATGGGCCGTTCGTTAGGGTTTCAAATCAATGCTTCACCGAAAACAACAACACTGACTCACTGGTCATCGTGGTAAATCAAGCTGTCCATACGATTCCCTGATTTCCTCACCGTCGCCTGGTCACCACTCGTAAACGTCAGGCGCTCTTCTCAGATGTGGTCGTCTGCGCTGGCAAATATACAAGCCCACCTGATCTGGTTTGTAGCTGCCGAAGGCAGTGACCGATTGTAAAGCCCTTTTTATAGCTGTGTCCACCTCACTGGGGCATCTTGTAACTTGGGCTCATGCCTTCCATTAGCACTTGCAAACTAGCGTGAAACAAGACAAAATCTAGTATGCGCAGTTGCTACCTAAGCAAGTTTACTGCGCGATGAAATCATCCTCAACGCTTGTGAAGATCAAAGTTGCCAAAGATGGTTGCGACTGAAATAGAGTGTTTTCAAATGTGCAGGCGCTTCAATTATTGGCTGAACGAAACTCATTGACCAAGTTGTTGAGCAGTTTTTCGCGTCCTACGACAAGAGCAAGTTCAACACCTGCTGCCATGAAACTAGCCGCCGCTCGAGTTCGGACACATGCCAAATTGGTTGGTTTCTTCAGCTACCGATATATCTGCCTGGTTTAACATTACAATTGAAACGTTAGCAAATTAAGCTCTGTACGTTAGGCGTACAATCAAAGTCAATTTGGAGAAAAAATGAAATTAACCCGTGGTGCAACTGCTCACTGTTAATTTGTCGCTTGGTGCTTGGCACGAGACAATGTGACCTACAATGACTCCAACGCAAAATCGGTGCAATTATCAAGGTGGGCTTAATACGTACGCTGCAATTTTCTGACCAACTGATCTCCCTAAAACATCATGTTTACGTCGCAGGTTTTTGTACCTGTGGTGCGCTAGTTAATGGCTTGGTGAAATTGGTAATAATAGCAGTTCTGTCCGGCATGATACAAGCAAGTGAACGCTTGACCATGACTGTCTGCAGTTTTGAGCTTGCGACTCAGGCATGCCGGTTATCTCTCCGCACGCTGGCTGGGTCATGCCGTTCACATGCCAACGAGCACGAAAATAATATGTAGCTTTTGCAAAGTTGCCAAGTGCTTCGAATACCTCGCCACCATTCCTTTGATCAGACAGACTTCTGAGTTGAGTCGGATGGTTATGGTGAGCTCGATTCAGTTCACAACTGTAAGCAGGAATGTCACCTAAGGAACGCAGCAGCAGAGAAAGCCAATTCCTTCAGTCAGGTGATGGTTTGCTTTCTGATTTGGAGGTATCAGAAATAGGTGACGAACCTTTGCCACGCTGTTCAATATATTATATACAAGAGACTAACAAAAACACATACTCCAAATCAATTGCATTTCTTCTTTGTGATCAAGCTTACCAAGAGTTTGTTTGAACACCACCTAAGCCTTAAGTTGCCATTATGTCTGCTGAGCCTGAGGTAATTTATAACATTCAAGCTTGACAATATTTTGCGAGTCAGTCAAACATGTACTTATAGAAATGACGAACCTTTTAGCAATAAATACAGAGAACAGCCAAACAAGATGCGTTTGCTGTTTTCGACTCGTGTCTAGTAAGGTGAACACCGCAAGAAGTGTTCGCGCACTCCTCGCTGAAGTGAAAAGGTGGTACTACGTTTTCTTGCATAATCTTCTCTAGAATGTTTCAAAACTATATTTAGACCTGAAGAAAGTCGAGATCAGATTCTAATCATCAATATTACACTTTATTGAAGCTCAGTGAACCGGAACTAGAAGAGCTCTTACTGGAATGTGGCTGTGCCTGTTGCCAGAAGACTAAAATTTGAAAAAAACGATGTTGTATTAATTTTGGAAGTTGCAAAGTTTACAAAAATATTTATACCAGTAAAAGTATTTTTCCACCATTAAGGGAATGGTTTGGAGTGATCTGGCCTGGCCAGGGCCGCAAACAGGGGAAACTTGCAACCGACCGTCGCTCAAAATCGGGAAATGTGTTTACCTGTGGACAACGTTTTAATTTTTCCTAGCTTTCTAGTTGGTCTAATGGTTTATTCCTCCTAGCTAATGATTTTGGGCTCTTTGGGTTGTGATCGAGATCTGTTCACAGATACAACTCGGCTAAATCAAAATTGTATTGCCTCTGGGGAAATGTTTGTTGTTGGTTTGATACATTTGCGTCACTGGCCATTCGCAGATTTGTTGACAGTGTCTTCGGCAACCCAGTTTTCTGACCGGAAGTGTTGCACAAAATATATTGTCGCTGTAAGTCGATCGTTCTCATTTATTTCAAACTTATTCCCCTTTTTCAATTTCTTTTGTAGGGGTCGGCATCGGATTTACAGCGAATTTCACGTAAAAAAACAATCGCAGTTAAAAGATAGTCAAAAACTTATGTAATCATTATTGTGTTGTATGAGACGATACTTTACAAACAACATCGTCTAAAACGTACCAGCCATCCGTCCGGCTGCAACACAATTTTTATGTTGGTCACAGTCAGTCAGCCAAAAAAGTATGTGATATTGGTTTAATAATGTTCGCAAAGTTAATAGAAATTAATGTGTATAAAATAAGTGAGAATAATTGTATGCCAGCTTTTTAACCTTTTTTTCAAAATGTCTGAGCAAACATGAGGAAACCTAACGTACATCTAAATCAGGGATTCTTAACCTAGGGTCCGTGTAACCTGAGGGGTTCATGAATGTGTTTGAGGGGTCCGTAAACCAAAATCCAATCAAGAAAATCCGCTAGTTTTTGTCCGCCCGTTTGGGCCATTATTCAGCTTAATCGCACCACAACTGTAATCGCACCACAACTGTAGTCTGACGTGTTCATGCTGCAAGTCAACTTCCTTTTTTTTATTTGATCTTCGTGACGGCAATTGGCGGCAGGCCGAAGCCTGAAATTAACTTCTTGCCGGGGCGGTTGACGTGCTCACGCTGAGAAGCGACCAAATCTAATTTCTCAATAATCGAAAAAACTTTGACAAAATGAAGGGGTCTGCAGTGGTTTTGGGTGCAGTGGAAGGAGTTCACAGCGACATAGGCATAGTCAGGGAGGCCCAGGGATCCATGGCCCCCAAAAGGTTTTAGCATATCTAGTCATTTTGTGCTTTGAGAAGCGGCGTCCCAAACAAAGTTGTGTTGCTCACCTCAAGTTTAACATTTTGTACCTCCTTAAGCTTTTCCCCCCAAAAAATTTGGGCTGGCTACGCCACTGCGCAGCGACAAAAAGTTTGAGAACCAATGATATAAATCGTTGCTTTGCAACGTGAAAAGCGATGCAAAAACAACTTTGAAAAACTCGGTTTTTAATTTGTTACTTGCATGTGAGCAACCAGCAAATAATTTTTGCCTTAACTGTGCATGCAGAAATGTCATTTATGTTCAGGTTAAAACAGGGTTTTCTTCCAATCTTGTTTAGTTTGCGTCAAGAGAGCTTTGCTTCGTACCTATTCTACCGTAATCTCAAAAGTCAGTTACACTTCAGTGACGTCTATGACAAAAGAAGGAAGAATACCTCCAAATTCTTTCCAAACCTTTTTAATTTAACAAATCATTGCCGTCGACTTCAAACAAACGGTTTCTGTCAGCCAAATGTCTAGCTAAAGCTTTGCAACCACCAATCCCAGCTGAAAAAATTTTGAAGCTAAAGAAGCTAAATATAGATTAAATTTTGACGGACATCATGCGTCGACCCTCAAAACCAGGAATGTTGGTGAATTCAATACTGCCAGGCCGGATAACAGGCATTCTAATCAGTTGTAAGTTCTGGTACAGGAAAGGTTCGAAACGTTTCTACAAAAAAAGGGTCATGAAGTGCGAAGAATTTCTGGCTGGTGGAAGCCAGGAATTTAAACGAAATTTAACTCGCGATGGGCATTTCTATGGCAATCTGTGCAAGCCGAAACTTGGAGGTGTGCGATGAAGTGCATTCGGATATTTTCTTGACCTTGTCACGTTCTGGCCTTCGCTTGTTGACCAAGGCCCTTCGTGCGAAAACGCCGGGCCTACTCAGGTTACTGCAATGAGCTGGGCGTGGCACATTTGCTCTCTCGTCCGCCGGCAAACTTTTTAAAAACCTTGCTCCGCTACGAAGTTAATTTGACGGCCAAAATCTTGGCAGCGCAACCCGCGTGACCTAGCACGCTTCCTGCAGGGCCTTGTTGCACGCCGTCGACCTTGCTCAGCGGTTTTCTCGATCGCAGCGAGCGAGTCGTCGTTGCGCCACTTTGTGTAATTCAGGCTCATCAGCATCGGTGCCGTCGGATGATTCGGCGAAAAGCTCGCGAAAAGATTCAGCGAACCGGCACCCCGCTCCTCAATTTGGTGAATCGCTTTTCGTTCACAGCGTCAAGTGTCCGCGTGACCTCCGTTATGTTTCTGAGCAAGTCACCAGCAGGGACGAGCCGCACTTATCGCTGGTGAAGCAGCGATAATTAACGCACGTTGCTGCAACCGGATGTGTTGGAGGAGGTAGCAAAAGCAATCGTTTCTTGAAGGTGTGAAAAATTCAAAAGAAATCGAAAAAGTTTGGTTCAAATTTTGAACGACACGTCAACAAGTCGCCGTGAGGGTCACCTGAAATGCTGACAGGCTTGGAAATAACTGAAAATGCGAAGATTCATCATTCACGCTCTTTCAGCTGACGTGGGTTGCTTTCAACTGCTTTGCTTCAGAATGCTTGAATACAGATTTGCAACAGATCGCCTTGCTGAAAGTCACGTGACTTCCCAACGCGGAACCTGGTGCGATTTCAAAACAGCGAGAGCGAACCAAACGTAACAATGATCAGACGCATGACTGTGGTAAATGCAGAAGCGAATGCTTTGATCCTCCTATGAAATTTACTCACTGCGATTACATCAACATTCTCAACGGAACAGTAAAACGTGATCGATACCATGCTCAGCAACGGTGCGGCATACTCAAAAGAACGCAATAAAACCCCGTTCTGTCATACGGAGGCCATTATATCACACTTACGAGCGACGTCGCGTGGATAGAGTGTTGCGAAAGATTTTTCCCGCGTGTGTGTAGCCCTTCAATTCTAGGTAACTTGTACAGGACGGTTGTATGTACCTCGTCTTGCTTTTGCGGTTCCTGTGCTGCAGGCAGGGGGACCACCAGCGTTACACAACTTCCGTCATCTGCCCACGCGCATTTCGACGCAGGCTTCAGAACCGCTTAATGAGCTGTGGCAAAGCGAACACGGCTCGCAACTCTGACATTATTTGCGAAATGTCTGCAACTGCGAAGGGCGGGTCCTTGTAACAACATTTCTGGCCGAAGCGCAGAAATTTAAGCGCTTTGTCTGCGCAGCTGATATTTCGCCTGAAGACGTTTTCTGGTGTTGCATTAACCGAACTCTTCGAAATTGAAAAGCATTTGCATGCGACTTATTCGAAGACACGACTCTGCAAATCCAGTCATTTCAGTATAGGTCGCAACAGACTGGAGTGGTTTTTGCTCTCCCACGATTACTACCTAATCCTATCAATTTGCTAAGATGTCGGTTTAGGCATACTTTTAACTGCAAGCCATTTCTGTGATTGAATTGATGTAACCTCCAATGATATCCTAAGACTGTCTTACCGAGCAGCTGGAATTGGATTTCCCCCAGGTTGAGGGTTACTGCGCTGTTTGAGGTAATTTTGATCTGCGCGAAATACAGCTTTGCTCAGCATTTTCACCCAGCTTGTTGTCGCTGTTTTGCCGAAGTTGGCCACTAGCACGAACAGTGAAGCAATCATACCACACTTTCCAGTATTACAACATCGCCAACGTAGATACGGATTAGCTCAGTCAACACTATTCCAAACTGATTTGACAGAAATGATTGATCGTACAAAACAAGGATAAGACATTGCATAGTTTACACTTTGTGGGAACGTGTTTTTCAATCAAACTGAATTTAATGAACATTCTATTGTAAATTGTTTTCAATGTTTGAATTTATGATTTACAATAAGATAAACGTTTCGCTGACAGTCACGCGCAAATGGTGCATGACGTTTGCCCAGCAGTTGCTGTTGACAGATGAAACTGGAAAAATGAAAGTCCGGTTTGTTGAAATATTAGATTGATGCGCATTGGGACTGCCTACTGGTGGCCTCAGGTCCGACAAATTACGCCTGACGGTTTCCACAGCAGTCGTCCGACTCATATTCATTTTTAATGGTGAGTACCCAATCTCCAGGGACACGTTTTCGAAGATGTGAACAAGACGCCGGAAAGAGCTGGCGACGCTGGCTTTTTCTGCTCTTTGCGCGCGTGTCCCGGACAATGGAAACGCCAGAAATGTCCATCGCGGCCGGCCGAGAGGCTGTACGTCAAATACAAGTTTCTTCGGCGCAACCGGGCTTTGTATCTGTTCGCAAATGTCGATTAATGCGTTGCTTTGTGTCCCCAAGGCTTAGCACAGGTGGGAGTAGGGGCGGAGGCCGGAGTGATCTTTTGGATATGGGAGAAAAGTTGTGCGGGAAAGAGCGGTACCGCTCATGCCGCAAAGTTCAGTTCAATTTTGTCTCGAAGGAGATGGTTGACGATGCAGCATTTGCTGTCATCGGTTTTCAGATGAATACCGTGCAAGGCAAAACGTTTCTTGGTGGACGACAGCACCGCGCAGCCTCTAAACGATTGTTGTGATTGGGTGATGTGAAGTCAGACAGAGAAAAAATATAATCTTCCTGTATGCCAAGGCAAAGCTGTGTTTCAGTCATTGGTGGAACAGCTTCTACGCAGATGCTTCAAAAATGTTCAGCCCGATTGTAAACTTTGCTGGGATCAAACAATGTTATTTGCATCTGCTTTGTGCCTTTTTCGAAAATAAGCTGCCTGGCCGTACGCGCTGCTACTTCAACAAATGTGCTTTACTGGTTAGAAGCTTTAACTCGATGGATGCACCTGCACTCGCAGGCACGTTTCAAAGGTCTGAAGAGAGGATGCCACACTCTAAATTGCGAACTTACGTGGTCCACAGCGTGCAAGCAAAATAAATTCAGTTATTTAAAAGATGAAAATCAAATCTACTAAAACCTTAATTGTCCGAGAATTTTATTTCAAGCCGATAGTAACAGGAATCGATATCCCGTAGACAAGGATTACCTGGGTGGTTGCGGAAAATTAAGAAGAGTGTTTTTGATGAATAACTCATCTTTATTTGGCTTTCAGCAGCAAATCCGACCTACAGATCTACGTGCGTTTTTAGCAGAGCAGAGTCTTAACCGATCGTTTGTCAGCCGCTCTGAGCACTGACACATTGCTGTACGCAACAACTCCGACAACCTCTACTATTTCGACTTGTTAGTCATTGAAGACCGATACGAAATGATGGCATCTTACTAATGAGAATGTGGTTCAACCGCTGTCCTTCTGCCAGCTCAGGTTTCAACAAAATCATCCGACTTGGTCGGTTCAGTTATGACGCGCTCAATTGGCTCTTGACATTATATAGCTACCAAGACAGTGTTTGCATTTACGTTTTATGCCATTACTCAATATTTCGCCGTCCGTTTTTGAGGCTTGCTGCATATTAGCTTAAAATTGCTTGCGACAACGTTAAAGTCAAGTTAACCATGAATTCTGAAACGTAACACAGGAAGTTTTTGATAAAGTGCGTTTAACAACTANGTATGCGGTTAAAATACCTACATCCTTCGATAATTGTTTTGTCAACAAATATCGTATTTTTGCTTTGTTACGATAATCTCATAAAGCAAATGAAGACGATAACCTTAAAACCTTTCCAAACCTGCAAACATTTATTTGTTTCCGATGAATACAATCTTTTCAAAAAATTGTAATGAGACAAACCATCAAAAACGATCACCAACCTTTTCAGTATTTATTATAACTTTTAGCAACGAACTGTCGCAAACTCCCCTTTGATCTCATTACATAGAGAACTAGGATCCTGCAATTTGCTAATTTGGTTTCAAGCAGCGAATTAGATTTGCGCAGAATACCCTCTTTGCTCGTTACGTGGGTAACAAGTCAGCAAGGCTTCATTTTAATGAATTTTATCAAAAACGTCAATCAACACCGTTGCTTCTTCTGATGTTGTTTGCTGTCCAGATTCGCCGTCGACATTGAATTCATCGCTTGAAGGTCAGATGTTCTGCAAAATGTGTTTCTTTAAATAGCACTGGCCTCGGTGAGCTTTTACAGAATCTGCAGTGGAGTCGTACGTAAGCTGGCACACGAAACTTGTTAGCAAAGTAATATGCAATGAAGCAAGTAAAGAGCCAGAATAAAGTTTACAACATGCACTTTGCACAAATGCCTCCTGGTGAAAAAAAGTAAAAAATTAACGCCAAGTGTTTTTCGTTTGTTTTACTCGGTAAGGATTTATAAAATTTGGCGCTGGGCGACGAAGCCGGTGGCTAGTATTTGTTCTGTTGCATTTGAAACTATAGGCGTAAGCATTGAGGAAACTTCGGGAATGATGGTTTGCAAGCGGAAAAGAACATTGCTCAGCACCTGCAATCATTTGTCAAAAACACCCATTTTTGTTAACTCTTTCAAAACGACGTACGAAACTGCATTACTTAACTTTAGGAAATTCAAAGCGAAGATGCGCATGTTACATCATGTTATTTATTATCGTTCGCTCGCCACAATACCAACCTACCCTGCGACACTGAACAGATGCGTAAATAAATTGCAAAAATTTCTTCGATTTCACTGAATGCGGGTACTTTTTTCTTTCCAAGAAAAGTTTTGTGATCTCACGCAAGTGTGGCACGGTCGACCGTTGACGAAGTATTCCTGACGAATTTTCGCATCGCGTCAAGCTGTCGCTTGCGTTGAAGAAAAAGCTGTTTTTCACTCGCGCTCATATAAAGGCCTGAGTGCGGCAAAAAGCGACGCGATAATGGCGAAACGACGCCGGACCGAGGGGCGGGGCGACAGCGATTCTCATTTTATTCTTTTTATTTGCAGAAGCAGTATTCCAATTAACAGCAGTTAAGTTTATAAATGCGACTGGTGTTGTTGAAGTCGTACTAATATCAAATTTGCGCCCAAGGAACCAAGGCCAGCTGCAGGTTTATTGACGAACTTGACCTTCAGATCGGATTTTACGAGTTTTCCATAACAGGGCCTATTCG
>JGI24022J15233_10006018_pt1 | contig 13039 bp, 7 predicted proteins | sample Ectturendosymbi2_FD_15233 | JGI IMG/M metagenome (IMG submission 15233)
CCATGCTAAACCACAACTTCTTTTCTGGCCCGGACCGGCTCGTAATATACCGTAACTTCGAAAGCAAAGTAACAGCACTTAAGTTTTCAGTTCATTGTCCTTTGGACAATAAAACCATGTAGTCTTGATGGCTATAGGTCCGCCACAGTACTTTTGAAAACTTATTCGTCCGCCGCCTGTAACGTGACACTAACACAGAAGTGCATGCTAGGCTGCACTACACTTGCTAGTAACATACTGAACCTAAATCATAAACCTAACACCTAATCCTAAACTGGGGGTTCCCAAACTGGGGTACATGTGTCCCTAGGCTAGTAGGGGTGCATTTGCCTATCTGAAGGGGTACTTTGAGGTTAGTAATATAAGGGAAAAATATGTTTACATATTATTCATTTCAAAATCATTATATGCTTATTGGTAAACACATTCTTGTTATTTTCCACAGCCTTTTTGCCATAATAATTTTTTTACGGAGTACATGGTCAGAGAAAGTTTGGTAACACCTGTCCTAAACCTAAACCCAGCTTCGTCGCCAAGCAGGAGCTTTGGTGGGCTTAGTCCCCCAAGCAAAGCAAGCTCCAAGACCCCCAAATTGAAACATGAAACACTATAAATCAGTGGTGCTTTTGTCAATTTTTAGAATGTCAAGCCACCCCGCGCAAACGTAAAGCCCCCTATTGAAAACTTTCTGGAGACGGTTCTGCCTAAACCTCGGCGACAACGACAGACTAAAAATGAAAGTGTTTGTTGCCTTGATTGATTCATAACATGGTTCACTGGTTTGCGTGGAAACAAGGGAAACAGAACATTAGCAGAATGGTAAAAAGGAGAGAACAGCAGCAAAACATTTCCTTGTTAGATTTTGAAACTTTGCAAAAACTAAAATTTTCGCCTAATGGCGAGCAGACCGCAGCGCCCCGGAATGACGTCACCGCTAAAAAAATTGTTAGCGGACTGTTTCAAAACCTTAGCGGACTGTCAGAAGACTGGACCAAGGGCGTACGCAAGGGGGGGGGGTTGGGGATTAAACCCCCCCTTGAGCTTGATATTTTAAGAAAACTTTATTACCTGCGTAAAGGAGATTACTTGTTTTCGCATACTTTTTCTTGTTAATTTGTCGACTTAATGCAAACATCACCGAATAAATTTGCATGCACATTTCAAGGACATTGTAAATGGACCAAAAAGTAATAATTAAGTTTTGGTGGGAATCTGAGTTATCGTCTGCATCCAGAAACCATCTCACCACTTTTTGCAGACCTTTCGTCCACTATGCATGTTTAAAATTGTGTTCCGCGATAGTTCACTTTATCGGAAACAATTGTCTTTGTTTTGTCTGCTACGGCTGAGCCGCGAACGTGCTGACCGCATTGGCTACCTTACCAATTTCTGTAGCATGATAAAACTGCTGCACGGACTCAAAATCAGCAGTTTTTAACATAGAAGCATTCAGGCATGAGATAATGTCTCAGCAGGGGAAAAGGAAGACTAAAAGTTTGCTGGACTTCTATACATAACAGAAAGTGAAAGTGTTCTTGCGTACTTTATGCGCATTCTCAATTCTTGTGTAGTTTAGCAAGATTCGATCTTTCAAACCGGGATGTGCGCCAGGCAGTCCAGCCGCACACTTCTCCATGCTCGACTGCTCGTATTCAACAAGACGTTAGCGCAGCCTCATTTTGCAATTGCAAATTGTTCTGACCCAGTGATGAGTGTGTTTTGCTCCCCGGTTTTAACATGCAGCCCGATATTTTTGCAGTTATGAACTGCTGTGTCGTAGCGTTGAGTGTATTTTCCGCCGATATCCTAACTTGGAGCGCTGATAGTTTATATTCAGTGCAATGACACATAAAATAAGGGTAGTGCGTACAGAAGAATATGCATATTATGTCAACAAACTTCGCCAAAACATTGGTTTGGAAACATGAATATGACGTCAAATTGTGACGTCACAAAGAGCGCACACCAAATACAAATGACTATCAAATGCTCTGAATGAACCCCCCCATGAAAATTTTATGTGTAAGCCACTGAGTGCATTGATGCATTCAAGATGAACTTGAAACTGTTTATCTCTCAGTTACAAAAGAAATTTGAAAGAACAAGGTGAATGTGTTAAAAATATTGTCAACTTTGCAAAATGCATGGAAAAATCAAATTACTACAAGAGGTCTTTGATAGTCGTTTTAGTGATTTTTCTGAAGAAGACCGCATGCTTGCATTTGTAAATCCATTTTCACTTAACGTAACATTTTAAGATCCTAGTGATCAGGCCCGTAACAAGCGTGGGACACCTTGAGGGGCAAAGAGTTTTCCAAGAGGGGCCCAAATTTTTTTAACTATGTCCAATATTTTGAAACTATGTCCAACACATTTTTCTAGGGGCGGCGAAAATTTTTCTTGCGGGGCTTCTCCCTACCTGGTTACGAACCAGCTAGTAATGGGCAGATAGAACTTATTGAACTTCAAGCAAGTTCAGTTTGAAAATGAAATATAATGAACTTTCCTCATTCCCAAGTGCGTCGGAAATGATTGGTTTTTGGCGATCATTATCACGTGAACATTTTCCAAAAATGAGAAAGTTTGCCCAGAGTTATGCCTGTCTCTTCGGAACTACGTACAGATGCGAGCAGTCGTTTTCTTTCATGAAAATGTTCAAAAGCAAACTGAGGGTGCGACTGTCCGATTCCAACTTGAAGAACTGTCTGTTGCTTTCAGTTACGAATTTAACTCCTAATATCACTGGTGTGGTGAAAGCAAAGCGGAGGCAAAAGTCACATTAAAGTCATTTGTTTATTTTGCCTGTGTATAAAATTATTTTCATTTAAAACTGGTGATTGTGTTCAAATATTACTATTAGTACTTTCTGAAGTAAAACGATCAATGAAAATTAAAAAGTGTTATGTGAGATCTTTTCCTCTACAATTGCTACATCTGTCATCATTGGTAATGCTTGTTTGTATGTTTGTTATATAAGATAAACATATATTTTTCAAATAAATATAGCCTATGTTGATATAACTTCAAAATATGACCATATTACCACACGTTTTACGGGACTGAAAAGAATTGAATGTTTTTGTGGCGCATCTAAATTAAGCGTGAAAAAATTGGCGCATGGAATCAAAAGGTTGGCCACCCCTGGCATAAATAAACGGGTTTGTTAAACCTTAAACCTGTTCCAATTATTTTGGTTATTGCGCTATTATTGGAAAGTGCAGTCTGAACAAAGTAAGTCATCTTAAAATTCACTACCGGAACAGGAAAAAACGGTATTTTGTGACAATTAGGATCTTTGTTTGCTTTTCTTATAAAAAAATGGTCGGAAAAATTGGAAGTTGAATGCTTGCGAAGTTGCAATATTTTAAGGAACAGTGAAGAAACATGGATATAAATGTTATGTTGGCAGACTTTTTGAAACATTTGTCATTGTTAGCAATTTTATGTGAAGGACGTGCAAGTGTATTTTGAATTCAACAATGTGTTTCAGTGTTTGAATTTGAAAGATTACAAAAACGGTTAATTTCAGATCGCAAGCATGATTTCGTCGAAATTTGTGGGGATTACGTTTTTTTGTTTTTTTTATAACACTTAACGATTTAACTGCTTCTAAATACAGTAATTGATTTTGATAATTACGTACTGCAATTTTGATCGATCAACTTTCACTATTTTCCAGTCCTGCACACCTAAAATATGAGCTTAGCACTGAATATTCAGCAAACATAGTATAACCTTCTTCGTGCAACACATCCACGGGGATTTTCCAACTTTGGCGATCTGCTAATTTTTTATTAAGTCGTACCAAGATTGGCAAAATGCCCTACTTTCGGAACAGAAGATCCGAAGAGACAATTATGTTAATCGTATAATGAATATACGTTTACATCATCCCAGTAGCGACTCTGGTGCTCAGGCTCCTAAGGCTTAGTACAAGCCTTGCTTTGCGATTTGCATCGCAGGACGTGATCTTGCTTGTTTTGTAATTGGCTCTTGTCACTATTCTATTCATATATTTTTGTACTGTGTCTGGTCTTTCGCGTTCATGTTGCAGTTGACCTGAATCAAAGAGTATCGTTTGCAGCAAGGATTCTCTCAACTTCGTTCGCGCTTTACTTGAGCCCATCCGTTAGAGCCCGAGCTGCTCTCTGCCATTAGGTATTTAAAAAATATAATTCATATCAGATTGAATGTTTTTACAATCAATGGATTTGCATAGAACAGTGGATTTGAATTCCAGCCCAATGGACACTTCTTATTCGAGAATAATTTCAAAGGAGTGATAAATTGTCCAGTAACTCGCTAATATGAATGAAGCTAGTACGCAGAAGTTCACTCGGGCTCATCCGAGCCCGAGCTGCCCTCTGCAATGAAGTATTTAAAAAAATATAATTAATATCAGATTGAATGTTTTAAAGAGGCAATGGAGTTACATAGAACAGGAGTTCCCAAACTTTCTCTGGTGATGCACCCCTTCAGCATTTCGATAGATCAGCATGTACCCCTAAATTTTTTATGACAAAAAGGCTGAGAAAGATAAAAGAAATATAATTACCAATAAGCATATAATGATATTTTAAAATAATATTCACTGATATATGTACAAACATAATTTTTCCTTTCATTTCTAAGCTTAAATGTACCCCTTCAGATAGGTAAATGTACCCCAGTTTGGGAACTCCTGACATAGAACATTGGGTTAACTTCCAGCCCAACGAACAGTTTCCATTTGAAAATTTTTTCAAACGAGCGATAAATTGTCCTGTAACCTGGGCTAATATGAATGAGCCTAGTACGCAGAGAACTAACTGGGGTTATTATTGCTCTATCTATGACGTACGTTATGCCACAATCGACGAGTTCTTATGGGAACTTCTCATCATTGTTGCGCGAATGACGTCACATGGCAACGATAGTGCAGAATGAGAAAAAAATGGAAATTTCGGTTGCATTTAGTCATTGGCCTCGGTATAAATCGCATGATGAGCCCGAGTGACGCGTTTGACCTGGAGTTACCAGGTCACTTGAATTTTTTTCAAGGACGTTTTGTCGTTTTGTGATTATTTCAATTTTACTTCATGCCTACTTAGCATGCTTTTTAGATACATAGTGTAGCACATATAGAGGTGACGCAACTGTTCTTGAACAGTTTGCATTATGCTACACAACTGTTTAAAATGGAACAAATCTACACGTTCTGTTCAATGCATTAAATTTGATTCTTGAATGTTCAATGTAGGGCTAATCAATACTTCAATAATGAACAATTTCACAACTGTTCAAGAACTTTCAGGGATGCCGGAAACTGCTCAAGGACAATAAAATGTTTTTCAAGGTTCAAGGAAATAAAGCTGTTCTTAGCAAATTCATGGAAAGTCCTTGGTAAAGGACGTCTGGCAACCTTACCTGGAGTCGCCTCTGTGTCGTCCGTGCCGTATAAAGATTTTTTTTCTCTCCTTCAAAAGAAGGATGCTCTGAATGTAACATCAAAATTTGAGGCTGGTGTTGAGAAAACAAATTAATGAATGACACCTGTTAAATGTCTGGTTGTCACATGTCACCAGTGACGTAACTAGAGATTTAAGTTTGCGACAGGGCCGTCGCCAGTGGTGCCCTCCCCCCATTTAAAATCTGTGCTCCCCATTTCATGTTTGGCCCCCGGTTGTTGCATACATCCAATATTGTATTTAAAAAATATTCCCCCTTTTGTGGTTTCTGCCCCCCTTCTCCGAATACCTGGCGATGGGCCTGGTTTAGGGAGGATCTTAGCTGAAGAGAGCCCGCCGGCCACTGTAAGGGGTCCACTAGCCAACACTCAGAAAAAATGTGAGAAATGATAGTGAATCTGATTGTGGATGGTCATGCTAAACAGTAAGTCACCGGAAAAAACGTCGAAAATCCCTGAAAAAAAACTACTGCAAACCACAAGAATACTGAAACAAATATAAGCTAAGGTGATTCCGGGTTTTTACATTTATCTTTCCAGAGGTACGGTTCGCAAGCCTGCCCCCTGCTAGTTACGCCATCGGTTAAGGCCGGCTCTGGTGATAGGAACCTGAGAAACCAACTTGCGTTAGCACAGAGTGTGAGTAGCTGCTGCCGTCACTTAAGATTATGTTCAACATTGAGTTGTCGTGATATCTCGACATTGGGAAAGTGGTTGAGCGCCTCACAGGACATGGACAGGGGCGTATCGAGGCTAGAGGGCAACCGGGCAAGAAACAAGTTTGACGCCCCCGTGGTCGAACCTAAGGTCGTTTGGGAGTAGATCTACTGTACTTACGACATTGTTGGGACTTTTCGGCGATCGGTGCATTATTTCCCCTTTGACCCCCTTGTTACGCCCCTTGATGGGAAAATAGTGTTGGACATCTTCTCGGAAAAGAGGAGAAAGATGCAACCAATGTAGAGATTGCCCTTAATTTCCATGTGGCACTATAAAAACAGCAGCTTCCGCCATTTTCATACGGGCAATTTTCCCTCCATCTGGCAAAAAAATGTATACTGCGTGGAGTTCACAAGCAACGTGAAGTAATTTATTCATCCAGCATTTGTATGTTTGCTATAATTCCTGCGGCAGAAAACTTTTGTATGTTCATGAATTTACAAAACTTTTTCAATGAAACAGTTAATGTTGCATGAATACGATTTGTTTGCAGTAAAGTAATCCATGTGCCGTAGAAGCACGCCGATCTATGGACGTTGGCTTCCGGCATATTGAGGCTCCTCTAGTCCATTTTGTGTGAACTGTGTGTGGAGCTTAACAACAACTCTACTTTGTTTAATGCTGTGATGTCTGGCAATCATTTTGAAATCTACTAACCATCGTATTCATCTACTAGGACTTGCAGTGAGATAAAAACAGCCTCAGTTGATTTGCTTTTACAAATGAAAATATCTGCGTTTAGATCAGATTTTTTGGACAAACCATCTGATATCCTTAATTCTCATTTTTTTTTCCAAGTAATCCAAAGCAAAATTCCTCTTCACCAATGATTTGTTTCAGCCGGCTTTTGTTTCTTTTATTGCTCGACGACAAATTCCTGTTTGTGATGGTAACAATACCTCCATAGGCGCACTTAGGTGGAGGACACTGGGGACGCGTCCCCCCGCTTTTTCAGACAGTGGGGATATAATATGCCATTTCCCCCGACATTTTCTCTTAAGTTTTGCAATATATTGGTTTCACACCAACCTGTAGCGGAACTGTACAAACATTTTTTTTAGGTGAATTTTTTGGTAAACTATCTGAAAATATTTTGACAAAAATTTTTGCAAAAGAGTTTTAGTGAAAGTTTTTGAAAATTTAAATGAAATTTTTCAGCTAAATATTTATGCGAAATTTTCAACATTGTGAAGCAACGTACAAACAACTTCAATAAAGCATGAAGTCACGTGGCCAGACTTCTGCTTATTCAAAGCCATTTAAGTCTCACTGACGAACAGCCACCCAGAAAGGCCATGTGTTCACGTTAAAAGCATATTCTTTAGACGTGTAAACTGGCATCAATTTGAAGCCCGAAGCCGGCCCGAGCCCGGCATATATTTCTGAAACCCGATTAAGGACCGAAAGCCAAATTTACCGCGTATGTCAAGATAAGCGCAACTGCGGGGTATTGCTAGCAAAGTAATCATGACTAAATAATTCACATTTAATCATGTTTCGTTCAGGTTGAAAATTCAATCAACTCGATTGCTTCAACAGTAACTGGTGACAAAAGTCTCCGCCGTTTCGACAAAATTTTGTATGCTGGTTCGGAATCGTTCCGAAACATTTTGACCAACTTACGCCCAAACCCTGCCCTACTTGCAACATGGGATGCGCGAAGAGACAAACATCCCTGCCAATCAGTGGCAAACAATCAAGCACTAACCATTTGAAACAAACTAATTTTCATTATCAAGGCCACATCTGACCATAGAAAATAACTTCAATCCATATTGCTTGTAAATGCTTGCCTCTTAGCGGTCTGCAGAAATCGCGCAAGTGCCTCGTGCTTTTGGCACGGAATGGACAATGGCTGCGGTGTTCGAAGTCCAACATACTTCCTTTCGGAACTAAGACGTGCTACGTACTTCAAAGGCGTTTACGAAAACCGAAAGCCCACTGAGTTGCCTGTTTCAACAAAGTTATCATCTCGTGCAAAGGCAATGTTTTGGAGTTTTGACAGGTTTGAATAACAACAAGAGGCTTATCATGAGTCAGGCGCACCGAAGCAGCTTGTTCCCTTAACGAACTTCCATGCCAATCCCAATTACAAAGCTTGCTCTTCGATCTACTTGTAAATTGGTTTCGCCAAAATGTTGCAGGTCATCTGACAAACTTTGGTTCCGCCAATATGTCCACTGACACCTTCAGGACATCAGCTTTGTTGTTCCACACGAACTGACCATCGCCATCCTCACCATATACCCCCTTGAAAACTACAAGCTTGGAAGAACCCTTTGAAAGAATCAGCTTTTGAAGGAATGGAGTTAATAAGTGCCTTTAAAGTCTTGTAACAACTTAATTGATAACTGACGTAGTCTGTGTTGCCTAGAATTACCTGAGCAGGGTTTTAAAAAACTCATGAACCTTTGTAGAGTCACATTTGATAAGGTCTGACGAAGCAATTTATGTGTTTTTTAAAATAAAGCCAAGTATGTGTGCAAAAGTGCCAAATAGGGCCCCTCAACAGCTTTAATGTGTAGACAAGGAGCAATTTAGAATCAAATGACGTCAAACAACTTAAAGTGTGAAATAACTTATAGTCACGCATCTCCCAAGCCCCACATCTACCTTTCGCAGTGGCGACGTTTTGGGTTCCCTCTGTGAGTTTGCCTCAGGCCCCTAAATTGTAATATCCGCACCTGATCTAACCCAACCCCTTGCAGGGACAGCGGTATACTGTAGTACGTAGTAACCAAGATTTATTGATTGCAACATCACGACAAATTCAAATTTAAAAACGTAATAATGTGTTTACGCGAACGCGCGCTTTGACATTCAGCTAAAATATTTTTGTTGTTTTTCAGAAAAACTGTTCCAAGCTTGATGTGGAGAGCCCTTAACGTTGACCCAAACACTCAGATGAAAGACAATCGCACGGGGTTTTTTATTTTTGAAAGTAGAAACCCAGCAAGTATTGTTTTTGACTGTGGAATTAAATCTCCATGCGGGAACATCCGTTTTATTGAAAAACGTCCCTCCGGTAGTGTCATCTACACTTATTCCTTGTGTCAGTCTCTTAGCACTCTTTCTAGCTATTCGATGCTTTATTTTTTCTGCTAGCGATGTTTTTACATATTTTATTAAGAACCATTTCATATTTTTATGGGCTTCAAATACCGGTTACTTTTAGACCTGGTTTGTGTTCACTAAAATCGTTCTCAAGTGGTATTTTCTATGAATGAAATTATTTGACTAGTTTGTGACCAGGATAACTTTGTGTTCCCGACGATTGTTGGTGAACGTCATAACCATTTTGCACCTCAAATCTCGCTATAATTTCGTAGTTATGCACCGTAAAATTTACTCTAATCCCAACCATTTGTGGCGAACCTATGGATACCAAAAGTGACGTGCAACACTATACGTTGTCATTACTTGCATTCATTACCAACGATTGACCTGACATATGCCAAGGCCGTAAGTAAAAAATAATAACTATTACTGCTTGCACCTTTTTCACAACACAAATTCAAAGTTTATCTTTGTCACGTTCTGAAGTAAGGCTGAACCGATGTTCGTCTATATTTTGTAATTCTTAAAATCCCTGCGTTGGTCTGAATATTTGCAAGAATTCGATTTTTTCTTGAAATCCCAGAAGATCGACGCTTGTTCACAGCGATTGCACTGCAGGTCGATGGAATAATTCACTAGTTCTTCTGTTTTACAAGGTGCTGACCTTTCCTTAGAAGAAGGAAATTTTCTCTCTTGAGGCCGGTTTACACCAAACGCTGCACACGAAATTGTGGCGCGAGAGTTGTTTTTTTATGATCATGGGAGATCCCTGAATTCGCGTGGCGCTCCCTTCGCAAGTGCCGCGCCACTGATGCTTTAGGAGCGATGCGTTCGCTCTTTGCATGTGTTTCGCGTTGGATGACTGGGCTTCAGTTGCCTGGGCTTTTGCTGTGTGGTATCAACAGAATCCCCAAAACACAGTTAAAGTGTAGTGACACAAGCATGCTGTGGCTTACCTGCTTTCATTTCGCTGTAGGTTAAGCCAAAAAGAAATCGAAAGTTTGTTTCAGTTAAGGAGAAAAAAAGATTTTTCCGCAGACGTCAGATATCAGTCATTGGAGGTATCAATTTTTATCAGATAGGCTTACCAACTTTTCTATTGTTTGAAAGGTGTTGGTACAGGACGTGGTCTATATTTTGAATGTCGCCACACGATCCAGATATGTGTTAGAACAGTCGTTCTCAAACTTTCACAAGCCGTGGTCCCTTTCTAAGTTAAACTGGCTAATACTTGATATATCGTGACACTTGGGTTGTGCAATATCACGGCAAAGCTACCCAGTGACGGCCTCTGCTCGTGGCCCCCATGGGGGGGATGAGGGCCCTGTTTGAGAAACCCTGTGTTAAAAGGGGAGGCAGCATTGCTCTTCCTGCTGAGGGGAAGGTAGGTCAGATGAGATATATAATATAATTATATATGTATATAAAGATGCATAGCCCACCTGATCCTCCCCAATTTTGACAAAGTGGTGTACTTGCACGTATGCATCACAGAGGTGAGACCACATGACCTGCTATACCAACATCCTTATTAGTCCTTCCGACGCCCGTGTTTGTTATTTTGAACATTTGTAGATTTGTCTAATTCACAATGATACAGAGAGTTGCTAGACTGCTGACTGCAGTAGTTTAATATAGCAAGCTGAATTAATAGCAAAGCCATTAAACTTATTGAGACAACATCTTGCTTTTACTTCGAACAGTTAATTGCCGTTTGACCGCTCTGTATTGTTGGTATGTTGCTGGTTTGCTGCAGCTGTATTATGGGATAGAGCTCCATCTGCAGGATTATTTGAATGTGTGTCTCAGAATATTACCGGTCAAAAATGCGTTTGCTCAACGGCTGATGGCAAAGATATAAATTCTGCTGCCACGGCACAACACCATTACTGCTTGAAAAGTATGCGGCAAATCGTTCTCTTATATCTGCTGCACTACAGGCATAAAACCTGCCTGAGCGATGGAGTGGAGCGAAGGCAACAGCGCTTTTTTCAATGCCTCCACATTCCATCATGAAATCCCGTGTCCATCCTCGTGATCACCCATGGTTTCCTCACAGTACGCCGAGTCGTTTCGTAACTGTGCAGGCTTTAACTGCTTCGTCAGCAGTGCTGTGTTTCACGGCCAACGGTCTTCTGAAAACCGTGAAGCGGGAGGACATGATCCAAAAGCCTTTTCCACTTTTTTTGGCTGGATAATTGAATATTCGCTTTAGTGTCAGTTGCTGTGTAGGTAACGGTCTCATTAAGTAAAGTATCTTTGAGAGGAAATTCTCGTCACTCACAAAAACTATTGGTAGTGGTTCCTGCATTCGAGAAAGAGGTTTAGCGGGTGGAAGGTGTAAAACAGCGTGGTCCAACTACATTTGACCTACGGGCCATTTTACAAAAACGTGACAACTCGCGGGCCACTTCCAACAAGATGATGTACAAAATCAAAACAACAGATTGACATGATTTGAAAGTGAAAATAGGTGAGTTCAATGAATGTACCATTGAAATTATTACAAAATAGCAATAGACAATTTCTTGCATCTCTATCAGTGCGATGCCTGTGATTGAGGCTTCTCTGACACTATCGTTCCTTTAACGATACCAATGTTTTAGTGGTAGTAGGTCGGAGACACGGTCCAGTGTTTCGTCTGCCATTCGATTTCTGTTTTTATATTTGACTTGCTTCATATTAGAAAATGTACTCTCACACATGTATGTGCTTCCAAACGTTGAGCGCATATTTAGTGCAAAATCTTTCAGTTTAAAAACCTATCTTTGCTGACTAATTTCTAGAGGCTTTATACAGCGTAGTCTCACGCCGTTAATATTGTACATTTTTTTTAACAAACGTTACGCTTGTTCTAATTAAAATTGAATACTATAACTTACGCACAACAATCAATACTAAGAAAGCTCGCGGTCCTTAAAATTTTGTCCGCGGGCCTGTAGTTGGACCACACTGGTCTAAAATATTTGTACTAAAACATTGGGCAAGGCTACAGTTTGCAAACGCATTTACCGTCCCTTTGTTTTGAGCTTAGCTCCCCCAAACAAATCTACAACCCCAAATAGAAACATGAAACATTAGAAATTAGTGAAGTTGTTGTCAATCCGTATTCTATTCTTTCCTATCATTTCTAGATGGTGCAATACGAATAACATCGCCTCATCAGTTTTGATACGTTTGTGAGGAGTGGTGTGTTTAAGGGAAGGCACTTGTCTCGCCCCCCCTCCTTTTAAGGCCCCTCTCGAAGTGTTTTACCCGAAAATTTTCCTAATTTTTGGTGAAAAACTTTTTATCCACTCATATAATACTCAGTAGCAGATCATAGGTACTCTTGCTTTCAAAGGGCGCCCAACAGCAACTGCAATGTGTACTGTGCTTCCAAAGAGCCTTCAACAGCAATTGCAATGCGTAAGTACTCTACTTTCAAAAGGGCCCCCAACAGCCACTGTAATGCGCATGGGCGCAATTTTGTTGCAAAATGTGGGGGGACAGCTTGGTGTGAAACCAATAGATTCATCAATTTTTACTTTTAGTTCAAAGATACTGTTTTCGAGGGCTACAAGCTTTTCATAAACATACTTGATTTGTTCATTTATAAGGTCTTGAATCTTGATCGCGCCCTGCCCCGACCCAGCTATCAAGTTGTTCAAATTCGGTTTTGTCACCTGCGGCAATGCCTTCTGTGGTGTTGCTCTTTGAGGCGCAAGCGGGGGTATTGAAGACACAAGTTTTGATAAAATTTGTTGTGATTTGGGAGTCAACTTTGAACTCGCAAAATCAATAGCTTTTTGTCCAGCCTTTTGCCCAGCACTTCGA